>ERZ857745.11-NODE-11-length-262668-cov-12.054384_pt1 | contig 262668 bp, 256 predicted proteins | sample MGYA00519699_ERZ857745 | MGnify/ENA primary metagenome ERZ857745 (study PRJEB31778, sample SAMEA3449357) | human gut metagenome | biome: human gut; feature: human-associated habitat; material: faeces | place: United Kingdom | collected 2010/2012 ... | reverse complement strand
TAGAAAATAATACTACAACCAAATCCAATGAAGAAATGCCGGAAGGAGGATATAAGTATTCATCGGAATCGGGCTTTGTCAGGTTATCTGCTTATGAGTTAAAAGATGGAAAAGAAGTAAAGACCGATGTATATCCCGATGCACCGATTACCCTTAATGATGGAAAAATAAGGATGTGCATGACACAATATAGGTCATTTGAATATAATAATGCAGTAATTGACAGTACAAATATTAATTATGCCTTAGTATTTCATAATGGCAATTATATATATTTTGATACGGAAGACGGCACTAATAAAATGTACACAAGCAGATCAAAAAATGGTGAACAGATAATGACTGATTTTCAGGTGGTTCCTGACCGGTCAGATAATAAATATAGATTAATCAATCTGTCAAGAAATGAACTATCATATATGGATGATTATGGCGAATTAGAGTATGATACATTTAAAGATAGGACTCAAAATTTTGTAACAGAAAAAGGCACGGTTGATGAATGTGAGATAGTACCATACAGTGAGAAATATGAATTGGAAGAAGGAGAGGCCTGTGCTGATTTATCTTACGGACAGGAAATAAAGGAACTGGGAATATTAGAGTGCGGATTTAATCCATTCAATGAATTTGTTTATCAGAAAGACGGTAAGGTATATTATACCTCATTACAGTGTAATCAGAAAGAAGATGAGGTTAATACGGAGTTTAACACAATTTTTATATGTGATGATAAGGTATATCCCGCATTTGATGGAAAGGAAGTCCTTAAATATGTTATACCAAGTAACGGAGGAATCAGGACAGAACTTGATTTATCGGGATTGCCAAAAGGAGAACATATTGTGTTTACCATAACTGTTAATAATAAAGATGATGATAGTGATATGTATTCACGTTCAAGATATGCAAAGATAGTGATAGAGTAAATATTTATGAAATATGAATTTTTAAAATTATTAAAAGACAAAGCTTTTTTAATATCATTGACAGCCTGTCTCATAATAACTGTGTTTATGTCAGTGGAAAAGTCGCAGCCTGACAGCCAGACGAAGTACGTCATGGAACAGTATAATTATGATACAAGTGAGGCCTACAACGATAAAATCAAAGAGTACCGCAGCATTGCCGACAGCAGAAGCCGGACTGCAAAAAAGGCAGAAAGACTAAGTAAAGTCAATGATGAGTATCTTTCAAAAGTTAATATAAAAACATACAACCTTTGTAAATCTCCGTTGGAATTTAAGTCTGTTTTTAACATTCAATTCTTTAATAGGAGCGATATTAACAGTGGATATCTGTCCGCTGTTGTTATCCTGATTTTATTTGGAATAGCAGTTGTAAGAATATTTTATGCCGATGTTAATTCAGAGCTTGTTATGTATATAAGGTCAACATACAGGGGACAGAACAAAGTATATAATAACAAATTAATTATTCTTTTGATTACTGCAGCGGTTCTTTCAATATTAAAGAATGTAATAAATTTTCTCCCGCAGATAATCTATGGTTCGGCAGGAGACTGGCTCAATCCGATACAGTGCCTTGAACCGGATTCACCGTATAATATCAGTATATTGACATTCTTTATCATACAGATACTTTTTACATTAAGTTCATATATGTTTTATGGAATGATAATTGTAATTGTATCGGTAAGTTCACAGAAGATAGTTAATTCACTTATTGCGGTGGTGATTACGGGTGGAACATGGTTATTATATCATTACATAGTTGCAATCAGGTTTGGCACACCGGGCATTGAAAATAAATGGTACACATTTGTATCAAGATACATCGGGTCACCACATGCGCTTTATTATCCAAGAAGTTATTTTAACAAATTGGAATTTGTGAGAATGGGAAATATTCCGTTTAAGCCTGTAACCGTATATATGATATGTACCATTCCATTAATTATTGCGATGTATTTTACAGGCAGATATATATATGTGAAAAAGGGCAGGAGATAAGATGTTAGAAGTTAAAAATCTTTATAAAAAGTACGGAAAAAAATGCGTGCTTAATAACATGAATTATTTATTTACACCGGGAATATACGGATTGTTAGGACCTAATGGTGCAGGAAAATCAACTCTTATGAATATAATTTCCGATGTGATTGACAACAGTGAAGGTTCTGTTGAATATATGGGAAAAAATATTAAAAGTATGAAAGCTGAATACAGAAAACATATAGGATATCTTCCACAGAATACAGGATTGTATCCGGAGTTTACCCTTACGGAAATGTTAGAATATTTTGCTTATCTTCGAGGCCTTGATAAGCCTAAAATACCGGAGATGATGGAAAAAGTCCTTACCGGCACTAATCTTTTATCGAGAAAAGATGATAAAATCAAAACATTTTCCGGAGGAATGAAAAGACGTGCAGCAATTGCAGTAACTTTTATTGCAGACCCGGAGATACTTATATTTGATGAACCGACAGTGGGACTTGATCCTAAAGAACGCATCCGTTTCAGAGAGTTAATCCTAAATAATAAGAAGGATAAGGTAATCATCATTTCTTCCCATATAGTTTCGGACCTTGATATGATTGCAGATAAGATTCTGCTGATAAAAGAAGGTGTAATAGCGGGTGAGATTGATAATGACGGAAGCCACAATCTTGAGGATGAATATATGACATTGTTTGAGAAAGATGAATAAAAGTGAATAAAATATTAAAATTTGAACTTAAAAAGAGCATATTGAATATTAAGGCTTTGATTTTTTTAGTAGTAATGTTATTGCTGAAAGTAATACTCGCGTTCGTTAATATTCCCCAGACAGGAAAAAATATCGATGAAAAACTTTATAAAAAAGTAATCAATGAAATGCCGGGTGGATATACACAGGAGAAGAGAGATTTTGTGGAAGAAAGACTGGAATATTTTTCGGATATAAAAGACGAGAAAACTATTGAGTATAATTATTACCTTGGTAAATATACTGATGAAGAGTACAGAGAAATTAAGAATGACAGCCTTATTGCAGAAAAAATGATACCGGTGTACTCGTACATAAGAGAAAAATATAATTATTACTACGAGAAATACCCTGACGGCAGGCTTTTTTATGATTTAGGTGTGCAGAAATACATTGCATCCATTGGAATGGAATTTACCGCAATTATTTTTATTGCGTATATTATATGCAATATATTTTGTAATGATTACAGGTGCAGGACGGATGTCCTTGTTAAAACTTCATATTATGGCAGAAAAAATCTGTTTGGATGCCGTATGTTAATTACAATGAGCGTAGCTGTAGTACTTTTCCTTGTATCATTGCTGCTTGACTATCTGATTAAATCAAGACTTTTTGATATTAATTATTATAATTATTCCATTAAATCAATTATGGAAATGTCAGGATTTACATTTGATATTTCTGTCGGTAATGCAATATTATTGATTAACATTACAAAATTTATTTATATGATAATCTTTTCATTTATATTAATTGGAATAAGCAGAGTGCTTAAAAATACATACTATGTTTTTCTTGCCGGAGCGGGACTGGTTCTTTTTACTTATATTCTATCGGAATTTGTTCCGAAGGCAGCAAGATTTTTCCTGCCGGGTGCCGGACTTACAGGCATAAAATTATTTATTTGACATAGTATATATTAAGTGATACACTATCACTAAATAGAAAAGAGTGTAGAGGTTGCACTGATTAACAGTACATTGTCTGATATGACAGGAATAGATGATGACAATGGAAAGGAGTCGGTGCCGAAGCTGTATTAACCTGTATTGATGCAAGCTGGGCATATATATAATATGTATATGACTGTCATCGTAAGATGGGGAGCTACCTAAAGTTAAATTATAGCTTATGACTTTAAGAGTTCCTTTTGGAACTCTTTTTTTATTTAAAATAACAGAATGTCTGTTAAGCGGACATTCATTGTTTACATCAGTATAAATTTTATATATGGAAGGAGACATATTATGTCATTATTTACAGGTGCCGGTGTTGCCATTGTTACACCAATGAACGCTGACGGAAGCGTTAATTATGAGAAGTTAGCTGAGCTTCTTGAGTTCCAGATTGCAAATGAGACAGATGCAATCATTATCTGCGGAACAACAGGTGAATCAGCAACATTAAGCGAGGAAGAACATTCAGAGGTTATAAGATTCTGCATTAAGACTGTTAATCACAGAATACCTGTTATTGCGGGAACCGGTTCTAACTGTACTGAGACAGCAGTTAAATTATCAAAAGAAGCAGAAGCAGCAGGAGCAGACGGACTTCTTGTTGTAACACCTTATTACAACAAGGCAACACAGTCAGGACTTATCGCACACTTTACCAAGGTTGCAGGTTCGGTTAAAATTCCTATCATTCTTTACAATGTTCCAAGCAGAACAGGATGTAATATTTTACCTGCTACAGCAGCTAAATTATTTAAAGAAGTGGATAACATCGTAGGTATCAAGGAAGCATCAGGAAATCTTTCACAGGTTGCAGAACTTGCAGCTTTGACAGAAGGCAGGATGGACATATATTCAGGCAATGATGACCAGATAGTTCCTATTATGTCACTTGGTGGAAAGGGCGTTATCTCAGTTCTTTCAAACGTTGCACCTAAGGTTGCCCATGACATTCCTACATTATTCCTTAACGGTGATGTCAAGAAAGCATGTGAACTCCAGCTTAAGTCAATAGAGCTTATCAAGGCACTTTTTGTTGAAGTTAATCCTATTCCTGTAAAACATGCCCTTAATCTTATGGGATTTGAAGTAGGACCACTCAGAGGACCTCTTTCTCCAATGGAGCCAAAGAACCTTGAAGTTCTTAAAAATGCAATGAAAAATTTCGGATTAATATAAAAGAAGGTACAGAAAATGGTTAAGATAATTATGCACGGCTGTAACGGTAAGATGGGTCAGGTTATCACAGGAATTGTTGCCGCTGACAAAGACGCAGAAATTGTTGCGGGAATAGATATTGTCGATAACAGACAGAATCCATACCCTGTTTTTACCAATATTGATGACTGCAATGTTGAAGCAGATGTAATCATTGATTTTGCATCGGCAAAGGCAATTGACAAATTGCTTGATTATGTTGAGACAAGGAAAATTCCTGTAGTATTATGCACAACAGGATTATCTGAAGAACAGCTTGCAAGAGTTGAAGAGGTATCAAAGAAGGTAGCTGTCCTTAAATCAGCTAATATGTCTTTAGGAATTAATACTTTATTCAAGGTGCTTAAATCAGTATCGCCATTACTTGCAGAAGCAGGTTTTGATATTGAAATCGTTGAGAAACATCATCATTTCAAGGTTGATGCACCAAGTGGAACAGCACTTGCTTTAGGTGATGCTGTTAATGAAAGCCTCCCTGAGAAATATGAATACAAATTCGACAGAAGTCAGGACAGAATTCCAAGACCTAAGAACGAAATCGGTTTTTCTTCTGTAAGAGGCGGAACAATAGTAGGCGAGCATGATGTTATTTTCGCAGGCGAAGACGAAGTAATAACATTCTCTCATACCGCATATTCAAAGAGTGTATTTGCCAAAGGTGCTGTTGAAGCAGCTAAGTTCCTCAAAGGACAGCCTGCAGGACATTACACAATGAAAGAAGTCATAGGTTAATAATATAAAAGTGGTGTACCCTGTAATGTGTTCCCGGAATCCCGGGGCATGACACACAGAATTATCAGGGGACACCACTTTTTTACATATGTTTAGATGCTTTTTGGTGCAAGAAAGTACCGGATTCTCATAGCTGCCGGTCGGGAATCTCTACCCAAATAGCGGGAAATAGCCGAAAAGGGTAGAGAATCCCAGTGCTGCCGACCGGAAATCTCTACCTAAACAGCGAAAATCGGCCGAAAAGGGTAGAGAATCCCAGAGCCGCCGTCCGGAAATCTCTACCCAAACAGTGGGAAACAGCCGAAAAGGGTAGAGAATCCCAGTGCTGCCGGTTGGAAATCTCTATCCAAACAGCGAAAATCGGTAGAATGGGTAGAGAATCCAAGTTTCGTCGGTCGGAAATCTCTACCCAAAAGGCGAAAATCTGCCGAAAAGGGTAGAGAATCCCAGTGCTGCCGGTTGGAAATCTCTACCCAAACAGCGTGAAATAGCCAAAAAGGGTAGAGAAACCCGGACCAGCTTGTCGGAAATCTCTACCCAAACAGTGGAAACAGCCTCGCAGGCTCACACCCCAGCCTCGCCAACTCACACCCCCGGCCTCGCCGGCTCACATCTTCTCAATCGTGTCCAGCCATATCCTGCTGCAGGCATCACTAGGCATGCGCAGGTCACCCCTTGGGGAGATGGCAACAGAGCCGACCTTAGGTCCGTCAGGGAGGCAGGAACGCTTGAACTGCTGGCTGAAGAAACGGCGGTAGAATACCTTAAGCCATTTAAGGATAACAGCGTCATCATAGACATCTTTAAACGCAATTTTTGCGATTCTGTATATCTTATCGGGAGCAAATCCAAAACGTAAAATATAATAAAGGAAAAAGTCATGAAGCTCATAAGGTCCGACAAGGTCCTCTGTTTTCTGGGAGATTTTGCCATCCACAGGAGGAAGAAGTTCAGGACTTACAGGAGTATCAAGTACATCCAGAAGCAGGTTTTTTAAGGTGTCATTGTTGCAGGTATCGGCATAGAAACGCACAAGGTGGCGCACCAGGGTCTTTGGAATACCTGAATTGACGGCATACATTGACATATGGTCGCCATTGTAGGTTGCCCAGCCAAGAGCAAGCTCTGATAAATCACCGGTGCCGATAACCATACCGTTATACAGGTTGGCACCGTCCATAAGAATCTGTGTTCTTTCTCTTGCCTGACAGTTCTCGTAGGTTATGTCGTGTTTGTCAGGGTCCTGACCGATATCCTCAAAATGGATATTAACGGCATTTTTGATATTTACCTCTTTGAGAGTGCCATGTAATGCGGCAACAAGATTGCAGGCATTGTTGTAAGTCCTGTCAGTTGTGCCGAAACAAGGCATCGTGTAGGCAATTATATTTTCGCGAGGAATCGAAAGCATATCAAAAGCCTTGACGATTACCAAAAGGGCAAGAGTTGAATCAAGACCGCCGGATATACCGATGACTGCATGCTTACTGCCCGTGTGTTTAAGCCTCTTTTTAAGTCCCATTGCCTGGATGGAAAGGATTTCTTCACAGCGAAGTTCTCTTTCTTCAACGGATGATGGGACAAAAGGCGTCATATTGTAAAACCTGTTTAATGAAAGGTCCTTAATTGCAAGGGAAAAATAAACAGTAGTATAATCCTTTGAAACATTAGGGAAGGTTGTCATTCTTCTGCGCTCATTTTTAAGCCTGTCAAGGTCTGTGTCACCATAGATTATTCCGTTCTTAAAACGCTTTGATTCCGCAAGAACGGTTCCGTTCTCGGCTATTATATTATGTCCGCCGAATACAAGATCCTGTGTAGATTCACCCTCACCCGCATTTGCATAGATGTAGGTAGATATAAGTCTGGCTGACTGACCGGAAATCAAATCCCTGCGGTACCGGTCCTTACCGACAGTTTCATCACTGGCAGAGCAGTTGACGATTACCGTAGCACCTGCAAGGGCATGATTTATGGAAGGAGGTGAGGGAACCCATACATCCTCACAGATTTCAGCCCCGATAACAAGGGATGGAATATCTTTACACGCAAATAACAGCTTTGAACCAAACGGAACGGAACAGTCGCCGACTGTTATATTGACACATTCGTCAAAACCCGGGGTGAAATGTCTTGTTTCATAAAATTCCGAATAAGAGGGAAGATTTTTTTTGGGGATAAGACCGATAATTCTGCCATCACATAATGCGGCGGCGACATTGTAGAGACAATTACCGTACATAAAAGGCAACCCTACAAAGGCAATAAAATTCTTATCTTTTGTATATTCTGCAAGACGGATTACTGCGTCAAGAGAGTTCTTAAGAAGTGTATCCTGTAAAAAAAGATCGTTACATGTGTATCCTGTAAGACAAAGTTCGGGAAATACCAGAACCGAAACATTATTTTTGGCTGCCTCATCCATATATGCTTTAATCGAAAGCTCATTGGCTAAGGGGTCTGCGACTGTCACATCGGGAGAGACAGCGGCACATCTTATAAAATTATCTCTCATATTATTAGTCCTTTAACATATTTAGTGTACATTTTTCAGTACTTTGGTAAAAGTATAAAATATTGTTAAGGAAATTTCAATATGATATAATCGTTATATGTCAGAGTCCCGCTTTGCAAAGGGCTGTATTAATTGCATTGACAAGGATTATTGAGGTGTATTTATTTTCATCATTAAATACAAGATTCTCTGTCGAATTATTTTGAACAATCTGTGATGCAATTTCCGTAAGTGATGAAGATATAAGAGGATACATTGTTGTAACGGCTTCTGATACATTTACCATGCTGATTGATTTGATTTGTTCATGGTCCACCACAACTTCAATATTTACCGGATTTGAAGACAATACGATGGATGCTTCATATATACCCGGAGAAAAGGTGGATTTTTTGGCTGACTCGCTGCTTTTTTTGCTGTGTCCTTTTATGATTAATACAAGAAAAATGATGAGCAGGATAGCAAGGACGGCGAAAACGATAGTATAGATTATCTCTTTCATTTTAAAAACAAGTATTTTGGTCTTTGTACTCATGAATAACTCCAACATCTGATTATTACAGATGTATTCATTTAAGGTAGGAAATATGTCAATTAAAATTTTATATGGTCCTTCGGGACATGGAAAAACAGAATATGTATATTCGGATATAGTTAAGGAAGCCTGTGCCAATCCGGATAAAAAATATGTATTTATAGTACCGGAGCAGTCTTCTTTGCAGGCACAGAAAAGGGTTGTAAGGATGCACCCCTCACATGGTGTTTTTAATATAGATGTACTTACTTTCGGAAGACTATGCTACAGAGTGTTTGAAGAATTGCAGATAGAGCTTAAGGAAACCATTGACGATACAGGTAAAAATCTTATCGTCAGAAAAATACTTAATAATATAAAGTCAGATTTCCGTATTATTAAGGCAGGCAGAAGACAGGGCTTTGTCAGCGAGATGAAGTCAATGATTTCAGAACTGAAACAGTACGGAATTACGCCTGATATGCTTAAAGAGATAGCAGTGAGTGCAGGCAGTGACAGACTCAGGGATAAGTTAGAGGACATAAGCCTTATTTACAGTGAATTTGAGAATTATATCAGGGACAGGTTTGTTACGGTTGAAGATAAACCGGAACTTTTATACAGATTCATTGATAATTCCGATTTACTTAAGGGAAGCACTGTTGTATTTGATGGGTTTACAGGATTTACACCTGTCCAGTACAGGCTGATAGAGAAAATTGCTCTGCAGGCGGAGAATATTATAGTTACGGTTACCATTTCATCCCCTGCCATAAATAACATCAATACGGATATGGGAATGGATGAGCTTTTTTATATGAGTAAGGATACGATAAGGAAGCTTGGAGTGATAGCAGATAATGTCCGTATTCCTTTTTTGATGCAAAGAATTGAAAGCGACCATTCAAAATATCGTTTCCGCAATTCGCCTGCCCTTAATTTTCTTGAAGAAAATATTTTCAGATATAACGGCAGTACCTTTGGCGGCAATACGGAGGATATACATATAAGTGAGCATTTAAACGGCAAAGAAGAGATTCAATATGCTGCGGCGGCCATCTTAAAGGAAGTAAGAACCCATGGTTACCGATTTAACGATATAGGAGTTATTCTTGGGGATAAGGATAATTTTGCCAACGAAACCGCCAGAATTTTTAAGGAATCGGGCATTCCCTTTTTTATGGATAATAAAAGAAGCCTTATAGGTAATCCAATGGTTGAATATATAAGAGGTATCATTGCACTTATTAAAGAACGCTTTTCCTATGAAGCCGTGTTCCGTGTACTGAAAAACGGGCTTTGCGGATTTGAACGTGATAAAGTCAATATTTTTGAGGATTATATTCTTGCTTTTGGTATAAATGGTTTTGACAGATATTGTGAAAAGTTTGTAAGAGCATACAAGTCAAAAGAAATGGGACTTGATGTAATTAATGAAGTAAGAGAGGATTTTTGCTGCCTTATTTCAGAATTTTACAGTGATATGACAAAGGGAACCAAGGCCTCGGATTACGTCAATGCCGTGTATGATTTTATGGAAAAAGAAAACCTCTATGAGGAGATGGAAATGCTGGCAGATAATACGGAGGATGAGGATAAGGCGGAAGAATTCCGCAAAAGCTACGGACATGTGGTAACATTACTTGAAAGAATATATGATATGTTAGGTGACGAGCCTATGACGGTAAAAGAATTTGCCGAAATTATGGATGCCGGCTTTGAAGAAATAAAGGTGGGTATAATTCCACCCTCCAATGACTGTGTAATGGTTGGGGATCTGGAGCGTTCAAGAATTGATAATATCAAGGTGCTCTTTGTACTTGGTGCCAATGAAGGAATTATTCCTAAAACAGGAGATAACCATGGTATTTTGTCTGAGGATGAACGCATGACGCTTTCCGATATGCAGATTGTTCTTTCTCCGACGCCTAAAGAAAAAGTATTTATGCAGAATTTTTACCTGTATCTCAATTTTACAAGACCTGAAAATACACTGTATTTAAGTTATGGAAGGTATAACGATGATGGTAAAGAGATAAGACCGTCAAGGGTAATAGGGATAATAAGTGATATGTACGATATTAAGCCATACCACCCTGATATAACGGATTTTCTTACTAACAGACAGAACTCTTTCCACCTTGTATCGGATTATGCCAAAATCAAAGATTATGATGCGGACAAAAATCTGGCAGCAGTAATTTCTTATTTTGTTAATGATGATGTATATGGCAATATCATTAAGAAAATAATCGACAGCTTTAATGAGAATGTTATGTCCGATAATCTTACAAAAGAAGCCGCAAAAATGCTTTACAGTGAAAATCTTACCGCAAGCGTATCAAGGATAGAGACCTATGCCGGCTGTGCCTTTTCCCATTTCCTTACCTACGGACTTGGGATAGGTGAAAGACAGGAGCATAAGATAACCAATATTGATATAGGTGATATTTTCCATAAGACACTTGAATATATGGGCTGTACACTTATGGAAAACGGCCTTAATTTCGGAAGCCTCAGTGATGAAGAAAGAAAGGATTTTGTAAATGTAGCCTTTGATAAGATAACTACAGACTATAAGTATTCCTTCTTTAAAGAAAGTGCAGCCAATGAATTTCTTAAAATGAGACTTTCCGATATTGTAAACAGAACCGTATGGGCTATGGGTGAACAGATTAACGCCGGAAGCTTTATTCCTGCGGCATTTGAACATAATTTTATCCGTAATATTAATGGCATGACTGTCAACGGCAAAATCGACAGGATTGATATAGCTTCAGAAAACGGCAGTAACTACATTAAAATTATTGATTACAAGTCGGGGGAAAATACCATAAGCAAAGAAGAAATACTTACGGGAGAAAAACTCCAGCTTCTCATATATCTTGACGAAGCACTTAAAGAGTATGAAAAAGATAGCGTTAAGGCAGTTCCGGCCGCTGTTTTTTATAATACCCTTAAAGATCCGGTAACCGATAAAAAAGATGCTCTTCAGGATTTTATTCCATCGGGGATCGTGGGACATGACAGTATCGGGCTTCTTGACCATAATATGGATAAGGAGTCCAATGTAATACCCGTAAAAAAAGGACGGGACAATAATGTGGCATACAGTGATAAAGTTGTTACGGATGAGCAGTTTAGGGCAATGGCAGGTTACGCTTCAAGGAGAATGTCAGAGCTTGTAGATGAGATGACCGAAGGCAGAATATCAATAAATCCTTACGAGGGAGCATGTGATTTTTGCAAATACAGCGATATCTGCGGATTTAATGTTATTAAAAAAGAAAAATACCGCGTAAGGGAAAAGATAAGTCTGGATGATTTTTTCGCAAAAATCGGATTGGAGAATAAGAAAGATGAGTAACTGGACAAGTGAACAGCAGACCGCTATATATGAAAGAAACTGTAATCTTCTTGTAAGTGCTGCGGCAGGATCGGGTAAAACCGCTGTTCTTGTTGAGAGAATTGTAAGCCGTGTTTTTGATGAACGGAATCCGGTTGATATAGACAGAATAGTAATAGTGACTTTTACAAAATCAGCAGCAGGAGAAATGAAAGAGCGTCTTACAAAGCGTTTTGAAGATATTCTCAAGGCGGATTGCGGTAACAGACGGGCAATCAGACAGATTGCTCTTATTAACCATGCCAAAATCACGACGATAGACAGTTTTTGCAGTTATATTCTTAAAAATTATTATAATACCATAGGCTATGAGCCTTCATACAGAATTGCAGATAAAGGCGAAACAGAACTTATTAAGGAAGATGTATATAATGAACTGCTGGAAGAACGCCTTAAAAACAATGACGAAAATCTCATAACAGCCATTAACAGTCTTACACAGGGTAAATCAATAGCACCTTTTTTTGATATTATTAAAAAACTCTATGATGCCTCAGAAAGCCACCCTTGGCCTAAGGAATGGCTTTCTGACTGTGCAAAATTATATGACATTGATAATGAGGACGAATTAAATGCTTCTCCTGTCATAGAATATCTTTTTTCATATATAAAAGAACTTCTGAATGAGATGTCACAATCCTATGATAACCTCATAGAATTATGCGAAGACCCCGGACTTAGCGGGGTAAGGGATGTTTTATGTGATGATAAAAGCAAGGTTACAAGGCTTCTTGAATGTAACAGTTTTACGGAACTTAATAATAATGCAGATAAGAATTTCCGTACAAAACCAAGGGCAGGAAAAGGTACTGATAAGGAACTTAGCGATTATATTACCACAGAAAGAAACAGCCTCAAAAAAGAAATTACAGAAATAATTGATTTATACTGCTGTTATCCTTATGAAGATATAATAGACGAGGTGGCATGCGTAAGGACAAGCATCACTGCTGTAGTTGATTTTACTACTGAGTTTGCAGACAGATACAGGGAGGCCAAAGAAGAAAGGCAAATTGCAGAGTTTTCGGATGTTGCCCACAGGGCACTTGAAATCCTTGTGTCAAAAGAGGGAAAAACGGAAAAGTATACCCATGTAGCAGATGAACTTTCTGAATTATATGATGAAATATATATAGATGAATATCAGGACAGTAACTACGTTCAGGAGAAAATACTGAATGCCGTATCAAGGTGCAGGTTTGGGTGCAATAATATATTTATGGTAGGCGATGTAAAACAGAGTATTTACAGATTCCGAATGGCAAGACCTGAAATATTTATAGACAAATACAATACATATACGGAAGAGCAATCGCCGGAACGCAAGATTGAACTTCATAAGAATTTCAGAAGTACCGTTAATGTTATTAATTCCGTTAATGATATTTTCAGGCGTATTATGAAAAAAAGCGTTGGTAATATTGAATATAATGATGACGCAGCACTTAATTACGGTGGAAATATCAAGGATGAGATTAACACCGACACGGATATATGTATGTATGTCAAAGAAAGTGACGATTATAACGATGATTCCAAGGGCATAATTAACGCTGAAATTGCAGCTATGAGAATTAAAGAGATTATGGCAGAGAATGAGGAGCTTACATATAAGGATTTTGTAATTCTTTTAAGAAGTGGTAAAGACGCAGGACCGGAATATGTGGATACCCTCGGTAATATGGGAATTCCTGCGGACTATGCATCAACAACGGGATATTTTTCCGCTTATGAAGTAAGGCTTATAATCGATGTATTAAAGGTCATTGATAACGAAAGACAGGAAATTCCGCTTTTAGCAGTTATGAAGTCATATTTTGCAGGATTTACCGCAAATGAAATGGCATTGATAAAAGGCAACAGACGTAAAAAAAATTACTATGACTGTCTTTGCGAGTTTAGTAAAGGTGACGGAGAGACCGCTAAAAAGTGCAGGAAATTCATGAATTTTATAGGAGAATACCGTAAAAAAGCAGGTGTTATGACCATAAGGGAACTTGTGTCGGAACTTATATATTCGACGGGATATTATGATTATGTAGGATTCCTTTTAAACGGCAGCAGAAGAAAAATGAACATCAATATGTTTATATTACAGGCTGAGAAGTTTGAGAAAACAAGTTTTTCGGGGCTTTTTAATTTCGTAAGATACATTGATAAAATAAGAAATTACGATGTGGATTTCGGTGAAGCGGGTAATGCAGGCAATGATAACAATTATGTGAGAATAATGACTATACATCAAAGTAAGGGTTTGCAGTTCCCGGTTGTTATTCTCGGTAATTCCGATAAACGTTTTAACGAAGAAGATTTAAAGAGTAAAATTATTATAGACGAAGATTTTGGCATTTCAATGGATTATGTTGATTTGAAAAGCCGGAGAAAACAAAAATTTCTTTTCAAGGAGATAATGAAAAAGAAATACGAGCGTGAAGGAACGGGAGAAGAGATAAGGCTTCTTTATGTGGCACTTACAAGAGCAGTCCAGAAATTAGTGGTAACAGGAGTTGTTTCTTCAAAGAAATACGAAGAGTTTACATCAGATATAGACAGAAGCATTATTGATATGAAGTTTATACTTGGCAATAAGAATTACATATCGCTTATCCTTGGAGCATTGCAGTCAGATGAACTTTGCGGTAAGTATAATTATATCTGCTATGACAATGAATTACTTACGGATAATGTAAAAGATGCGGTTAAAGAAGATTTGACAGATATAAACGAACTGTTCAGACGGGCATTTAGCGGAAGAAAGGACACAGAACAGGTTAAAAATACTGTGGAATATATATATCCTCACAAGGAGATAAAGAACCTTAAGTCTAAATATTCTGTTTCGGAAATTAAGCACATGTCCATGGAAGAGAATGAGGACGAGGCATCAAAGGTAATCGCTCCCGAAAGAACCAAAGCTGTTCCGCGTTTCAGGAAAGGCGTGGATGAAGAAGTCAAAGGCACATTAAGAGGAACGGCTTATCACAGGTTTTTTGAAATCCTTAATTATGACTGCTGCAAAGATTACAACTCCATTGAGGAATATTTAAAGACTTCGGTGGCAGCAGGTAAAATATCAGAAGAGTATGCGGGCTTAATCAATCTTAAAAGATTTGAAGAATTCTTACAGACAGATCTTGGAAAAAGAATGGGCAGTGCATATAAAAAAGGACTGTTATTCAGGGAACAGCCTTTTATTATGGAACTTGGTGCCGATATGATTGACAAGGAATATCCGTCAGATGAAAAGATTCTTGTTCAGGGAATAGTTGACGCTTTCTTTTTTGAAGACGATAAAGTATATATTGTCGATTACAAAACGGACAGGGTAGAGCAGGGCAAGGCAGGCGAAAAGGCATTGGTCGAAAGATACCATAAGCAGTTAGAATTGTATGCGGATACCATATCAAGAGTTACGGGAAAAGAAACGGGCGGCTGTTATATTTATTCAACCTGCCTTAAAAAAGAAATATTAATTTAATTTCCTTCATATACATAATAAAAACATTCAAAGGATATGATATGGAAGGTAAAATTGATTCAGAACTATTACTGGCACTTGATGTACCTGAAAAGGAACGGATTAAAACCGATGACCTTAATGTAGGTTACAGTGACGGAGTATGGGAACTGATTGTGAGATACAGTCATAATATTGCTACAGAAGTTACTGATTTAAACGGAAGCATAAAAGAGCTCTTAGGTGGATACGGGCTTGTCAGAATTCCAAGAGAAAATATTGACAGGCTGGCAGAAACCGATGGAGTTCTTTTTATTGAAAAACCCAAAAGCCTTCAGTATGAGTTGTTATATTCAAAGATAATTTCCTGCATGGAGCCTGATGTAAACAGAAACGGGAACGGAGGAGAGGGTGTATATGTTGCGGTAATTGACAGCGGTATTGATTATTTTCATCCTGATTTTATTGTGGATGGCAAAACAAGGATTGCCGTTATTTACGATGAAGTTACAGGCAGAGTCTATTCAAGGGAAGATATTGACAATGCCATTGCAGAAAATAACAGGTCTTTGATTATGGACAAATCGGGACATGGAACAAGCGTGGCAGGTATTGCGGCAGGAAATAACGGTGTGGCATTTAAGTCGGATATAATAGTTGTAAAACTTGGCGAAGATAATTTTTTCAGTACGGCAAGACTTATGGAGGGAGTGGATTTTGCATTAAAATTTGCAATGGAAAATAACCGCCCGATTGCCATAAATATTAGTATAGGAAACAACTACGGTGCCCATGACGGAACATCACTATTTGAAACATATATAGATTATGTTACGGAAATATGGAAAAATAATGTGATTGTCGGCGCAGGCAATGAAGCTGATAAGCGTATACATACGATGGTGAAACTTAATGACCGGAGAAAAATGTGCGAATTTATTGTAGGAAATTACGAAGAGTCCATTGCCATACAGATATGGAAAAGGTACTGGGATGATTTTTACATAGAAATAGAAAATCCTTCCGGAGAAAGGTATGTTGTGCCAAAAGGTGAGGGTATATATGAATTTAAGAGCACCGATGAATTAATATATGTATATGTGGGAACTGCCACACCATACAGTTATAACAGCGAGATACTTTTACAGATTATTCCGGATAATGTATACGTAAAAAGCGGAATCTGGCAGATATTGTTTTATCCGGACAGTATTAAAGACGGAAAAATAGATTTGTGGATTTCCGGAAGAACGATGCTTACCGGGCAGACCGGATTTACAAGTGCGGTTCCGGAAACTACACTTACAATTCCATCCACGTCTTACAGGGTAATAACAGTGGGGGCATATAACGGAAGAACTTTTTCTTATGCTCCGTTTTCAGGCAGGGGTAATACTAAAAATCTTGTAACCGTAAAGCCTGATATATCGGCTCCGGGCGTGGATATATCAGCACCCTACCCCGGAGGCGGCTACAGGCTTGCAAGCGGTACGTCAGTTGCGGCACCTTTTGTGACCGGGGCAGCAGCAATACTTATGGAATGGGGGATTGTAAAAGGGAATGATTTCTTTATGTATGGAGAACGTTTAAAGGCAAAACTCATTAAGGATTCCATACAGAATAACGGGCAGAATATATGGCCAAACCGTCTTTTGGGCTGGGGTTTGTTATGCCTCAAAATAATTTGAAACCACTAATAAAAATTCTTGACATCTAATAAACGTTAGTATATACTAACCAACGAAAAGAGAAAAATTATCATACGCGAAGGAGGAACTTTATGATGCCGCTGTCAATGATTAATGAAGGTGCAACAGGCACTGTAGCAAGAGTTGGTGGAAAGGAAGAGACAAGAAGATTTTTAGAGAATCTTGGTTTTGTACCTGGTGTTAGTGTAACTGTTATTTCCAGACTTGGAGGTAATATGATTGTTAATGTTAAGGATTCAAGAATCGCAATTGGTAATGATATGGCCAATAAAATAATGGTATAAAAGGAGTAAGTTCAAGATGACATTAAGAGAAGCTGCAATTGGACAGACCGTAAGAGTTAAGAAGCTTACCGGGGATGGTCCTGTCAAGAGAAGAATCATGGATATGGGAATTACTAAAGGTGTCGAGATTAACATAAGAAAAGTTGCGCCACTCGGTGACCCTATCGAAGTTACCGTAAGAGGTTATGAATTGTCGGTAAGAAAAGCTGATGCCGCAATGATAGAGGTAGAATAATTTTTTTTGCATAAGAGTTATACCAGACTAACTTGCGATAGTTAAAACAAATTAATATATATCAGAAAAAGGAGAAGATTATGTCATTAAAAATTGCACTCGCAGGTAATCCAAACTGCGGTAAAACAACATTATTTAATGCACTCACCGGTTCCAACCAGTTCGTCGGTAACTGGCCCGGCGTTACAGTTGAAAAAAAGGAAGGTAAGTTAAAGTTTGATAAAGAAGTAACAATCATGGACCTTCCGGGTATATATTCTTTATCACCTTACACACTTGAAGAGGTCGTAGCAAGAACATACCTTATTAATGAAAGACCGGATGCGATACTTAATATCGTCGACGGTACCAACCTTGAAAGAAATCTTTATCTTTCAACCCAGATAATGGAACTTGGAATACCTGTTGTAATGGCTGTCAATATGATTGACATTTTAGAGAAAACAGGAGATACGGTGGACACTGATAAGTTAAGTGAAAAGCTTGGATGTACAGTTGTTAAGATTTCTGCTCTTAAGGGACGCGGAATCAAGGAAGCAGCAGAGCAGGCAGTTAAAGTTGCAAAAAAGAAAGAAATCAGCCAGGTTGTTCATTCCTTCGCAGATGATGTTGAATCCGTTATTGAAGAAGTAATGGATAAGGTAACAGGTGTTGACGATTCACAGAAACGTTTCTTTGCAATCAAGCTTCTGGAAAAAGATGATAAGATTGCAGAAATGATGAAAGATGTTCCGGATGTATCCGCAGAAATCAAGAAATTAGAGGATATGAAGGATGATGATGTTGAAAGCATTATTGTAAATGAAAGATATACATATATTTCTTCAATAATCGGAGATTGTATCAAAAAAGCAGCCAAGAAGAAACTTTCAGTATCAGATAAAATCGACAGAGTTGTAACCAACAGATTTGCGGCACTTCCAATATTTGCAGCAATCATGTTCCTTGTATATTTTGTTTCAATGAGTACAGTCGGTTCATGGGCTACGGACTGGGCTAATGACGGTGTATTCGGAGACGGCTGGCACTTATTCGGAATAGGTTCATCAAAGTACAGTGAAGCAACAGATGACTGGGCTGAAGAGAACATTTTCAGTAATGATGATGTTAAGGCAGTTCTTGAAAAAGCAGCAGAAGCTGATGTTATCGGCGCAGGTGATTTATTAGATTCATTTGAAGATGCAGACTTTGATGCTTTTTCAGAAAATTACGGTTCGTATGCCGATTCCCTTGATGAAGCTGGATATTCAATAGCAGGTATGTTACCTCTTGACGAAGAAGGCGAATTTGAAAGCCCTGACCCTGCAGATTATGGAGTCTGGGTACCTGGTATACCTGTTCTTGTAGAAAAAGGACTTAACGCAATTCATTGTGTAGACTGGTTACAGAGCCTTATACTTGATGGTATTATCGCCGGTGTAGGTGCTGTACTTGGTTTCGTACCTCAGATGCTTGTATTGTTCATATTCCTTGCATTCCTTGAAGCGTGTGGTTATATGGCGAGAGTAGCTTTCATTATGGATAGAATTTTCCGTAAGTTCGGTCTTTCAGGAAAATCTTTCATTCCAATGTTAATCGGTTCAGGTTGTGGCGTTCCGGGTGTTATGGCTTCAAGAACAATCGAAAGCGACAGAGACCGTAAGATGACAATCATGACAACAACATTTATTCCATGTGGTGCCAAGATGCCAATTATCGCAATGATAGGTACAGCATTATTCGGTGGTGCATGGTGGATAGCACCTCTTGCATACTTTGCAGGCGTGGCAGCAATTATCTGCTCAGGTATTATTCTTAAGAAAACGAAGATTTTCGCAGGAGACCCGGCACCATTCGTAATGGAACTTCCTGCATATCATCTTCCAACTGTAGGAAATGTATTAAGAAGCATGTGGGAAAGAGGCTCATCATTTATTAAGAAAGCGGGAACAATTATCCTTCTTTCATCAATTGTAATATGGGCAGGCTCAGTATTCGGATGGGATAACGGATTTGGTTTCCACCCTGATATGGAACTTGCAGACAGTATATTAGGACATATCGGAAATGGTATTAAGTGGATATTTGCTCCACTCGGATTTGGTGACGCAAGTGCAACAATTGCCACAATCATGGGTCTTGTTGCAAAGGAAGAAGTTGTCGGCGTATTTGGTGTTCTCGACTTCATCGGTTTAACAAAGCTTGCCGGAATTTCATTCATGTTATTTAACCTTTTCTGTGCACCATGTTTCGCCGCTCTCGGTGCAATCAAGAGAGAAATGAACAGTGCAAAATGGTTCTGGATAACAGTGGCTTACCAGTGTGTATTTGCATACCTTGTATCATTTGTTGTATATAATATCGGCGGATTATTCACAGGCCTTGGATTTACAGTTGCCACAGCAATCGCAATCCTTATTGTAATTGGCTTTGTATATCTCTTAGTAAGACCATACAAAGAAAGCAATCACTTAAATGCAAATGTTAAATTAGATTAATTACCGGGATATATGGAAAAAAAGTATTTAATAGATGAATTAAAGAAAAATGGTTTCAGAATAACAAAACAGAGAGAAATGTTATTGGACATAATCCTTGAAAATAACTGCAGCTGTATTAAAGAAATTTATTATAAAGCCCAGAAAAAAGATAAAAACATAGGTTTTGCCACTGTTTACAGAATGGTAAATATGCTTGAAAACATGGGATTTATTAACAGAAAGAATATGTACAGGATAGCCTGCAGCGAGACCTGTAAAGCAGCACAGGGTTGTCTTATCGAATTTGATGACGATTCAAAACTGGAACTTTCCGGCACTGATTGGAATAAAGTAATATATGAGGGCTTGAAAGGGCTTCAATTACTTGACAACAGAAATATAAGAAGTATATTATCTATTCCATGCAGTGAAGGAGAATGATTTTATGAACAAAAACCTTATTATAACAATTCTGCTGCCTTTTTTAGGAACAACTCTCGGTTCGGCATGTGTTTTCGTAATGCGTAATGAACTGAAAGTAAATACAAGAAAAATTCTTGCAGGCTTTGCCGCAGGGGTAATGGTAGCGGCATCTATATGGAGTCTTTTGATTCCGGCCATAGAACAGTCAGAAAAAATGGGAAAGTTATCATTTATACCTGCATTTGCAGGCTTCTGGATTGGCACATTATTTTTGCTTTTGTTAGATAAGGTGGTTCCCCATACACATATTGACAGTACGGATGAGGGACCTTCCACAACTTTAAAAAAAACAACAAAGCTTGTCCTTGCCGTTACCTTGCACAATATTCCGGAGGGCATGGCAGTAGGTGTGGTATGTGCCGGATGGTTAAGGAACAACGGCGCCATCAATATGCTTGGTGCACTGGCGTTATCCATAGGTATCGCAATCCAGAATTTCCCGGAAGGCGCAATCGTATCCATGCCGCTTAAATCAGAAGGCATGAGCAAGAAAAAGGCCTTTGTTATGGGTACATTATCGGGAGTTGTAGAACCTGTTGCGGCAGTAATCACAGTATTGGCGGCAGGAGTTCTGATACCTGTGCTTCCGTATCTGCTTTCATTTGCAGCAGGTGCCATGTTATATGTGGTTGTGGATGAACTGATTCCTGAGATGACAGAGGGCAGTGATCACTCCAATATGGGAACAATCTTCTTTGCGGTTGGTTTTACATTGATGATGGTGCTTGATGTGGCACTGGGATAAAATAAAATATGCAGTTTATAAAAAAACGGTACATATCATTATGATATGTACCGTTTTATTAATTATTCTCTTTAGTATTAGCCTTGATGTAATCCTTAATGGCAGCGTAGCTTTCGTTGCTTATAATATGTTCCATCTTACAGGCATCCTCTGTGGCGATATCCTCCGGAACACCAAGGGAAATAAGCCATGATGAGATAAAACGATGTCTTTCATAGACTTTCTCGGCGATTTCCCTGCCTGATTCAGTCAGATATATAAAGCCCGCATCAGTAACCGTTATGTGTCCGTTGGATTTAAGATTCTTCATTGCAATACTTACGCTTGATTTCTTAAAATCAAGTTCATTAGCAACATCTACCGAACGTACTACAGGTAATTTGTTACTGAGTATAAGGATTGTCTCTAAATAATTTTCAGCTGATTCGTTAATGATCATTACATTGTACCTCACAAAATAATAATACTATTTTAACATGAAAAAGTAGATTTATCAAATGTTTTACTATATAATTAAATATCATTAACATAAAAAGGTTGAAAAGATGGGCGAAGAACAGATTCATAAGAGAAGAGTACGCTATAAAGGTACTCATCCGAGAAAATTCAGTGAGAAATATAAAGAACTCAATCCTGAAAAATACGGCGATACAATAGAAAAAGTCATAAGCAAGGGCAGTACACCTGCGGGAATGCACATTCCTATAATGGTGGAGGAGATTCTTGATGTATTAAAGGTACAACCGGGAGATGTTGGGCTTGATGCCACATTGGGATACGGTGGACATTCAGGTAAGATTCTTGAAAAATTAAAGGGCAGCGGTCATTTATATTCCCTTGACATAGACCCTATAGAAATAGTCAGGACAGAAAAGAGATTAAGGGATAAAGGCTTTTCGGAGGATGTTTTTACGGTTATAAGGACTAATTTCAAAAATATAGACGAAGTCAGTGGGACAGCCGGTAAATTTGATTTCCTGATGGCAGACCTTGGAGTATCTTCCATGCAGATTGATAACCCGGAGAGAGGTTTTTCATACAAAAACGAAGGCCCGCTTGATTTACGCCTTGACCCGTCAAAGGGAGAACCGGCTTCGGAAAGATTAAAGAAACTTACAAAAGACGAATTTACCGGTATGTTAATAGAAAATTCCGATGAGCCTTATGCAAAAGAAATTGCAACCGAAGTATTTAACGAATTCAGAAAGAAAAAAGAGATAAATACCACCACAGACTTATATAAGGCAATAGAAAAGGCACTTTCTTTTATACCTGAAAAAGAACGTAAAGATGCGGTTAAAAAATCCAGCCAGAGAACTTTTCAGGCACTGAGGATAGACGTAAACAGCGAATTTGAAGTGCTGGAAGAATTTTTACAAAAACTTCCGGATGTAATGAAAGAGGGCGGAAGAATAGCGATTCTTACATTTCACTCAGGAGAAGACCGCCTTGTTAAGCAGTATTTTAAAATGTACAAAAGAGACGGTGTTTTATCGGAAATATCAGATGTTATAAGACCGTCGGCAGCAGAATGTGCCAGAAACGGAAGGGCCAGGTCCACGAAATTAAGATGGGCGGTCCGCTAAGCGAGGAGAAATCTAAATTGAAGGAAACAGTATTAGGGATTGTCGCCCATGTAGATGCGGGAAAGACGACTTTGTCGGAGAATTTTCTGTATTTTGGCGGCAGTATAAGAAAACTTGGACGAGTAGATAAAAGAGACACTTTTTTTGATACGGAAAATCTGGAAAGAGAGCGTGGAATTACTATTTTTTCAAAACAGGGAAGTTTTGTTGCAGGCAATACAAAAGTTACCCTGTTAGACACTCCCGGACATACGGATTTTTCGGCAGAAATGGAAAGAACATTACAGGTACTTGATTATGCCGTTTTAATTATATCGGCACCGGATAAAGTAACTGCTTATACGGTTACTTTATGGAAATTACTGGAAAGATACGGAATCCCTGTATTTATATTTGTCAATAAAACAGACAGACAGGGAATAGTTAAAGAGGATATATTAAAGGACATAAAAGAAAAACTGTCACGCAATGCCGTTGATTTTACATCAGCAGATGATGAGGAAATAGCATCCGTGAAGGAAAGCTTTATAAGTAAATATTTTGAAGGCGAAAAGATAACCGATGAAGAAATAGGGGATGCAATAGCAAAAAGAGAACTTTTTCCCGTATATTTCGGCTCGGCACTAAGAAACGAGGGCGTAAGGGAACTTATGGACGGAATAGATGTTTTTTCCGTTGCAAAAGATTATAAAGAAGAATTTTCTGCCACTGTATACAAAATATCCCGTGACAGTGACGGAAACAGGCTGACCCATATGAAAATTACGGGGGGAAGCCTTAAAGTCAGGACAAGCATCCCGGATTATGGCAAAGTAAACCAGATCCGTGTATATAACGGAACTTCTTTTGAAACCAAAGATGAAGTGGAAGCGGGCTGTATATGTGCGGTAACTGGACTAAATGATACCAGGGCAGGACTTGTCATGGGGAATGGTGAAGAACTGTTACCGGTCCTTACTCCTGTACTCAGGTATAAAGTTATTTTTCCTCCTGCGGTTTCAATACAGACCATGCTTTTTAAATTAAAAGAACTTACCGAGGAAATCCCGGAACTGAATGTCAGTTATGACGAGGAAGTTAAAGAAATCAACATTGAACTTATGGGACAGGTGCAGATAGAGGTAATAAAGCACCTTATTGAAGAACGTACAGGCATAAATGTGTCCTTTGGAACAGGAAAGATACTGTATAAAGAGACAATATGCAATAGTGTAGAGGGTGTGGGACATTTTGAGCCGCTAAGACATTATGCGGAGGTGCACCTTCTTCTGGAACCTCTTGAAAGAGGAATGGGACTTGTATTTGAGACCGACTGCAGCGAAGAGATACTTGCAAAGAACTGGCAGAGGCTCGTGCTTACCCATCTTGAAGAGAAGATTCATCGTGGTGTTCTTATAGGTGCACCTGTTACAGATATGAAAATAACGCTGGTTTCCGGAAAAGCTCATATAAAGCATACTGAGGGCGGCGATTTCAGGCAGGCAACATACAGGGCGGTAAGAAACGGACTTATGTATGCTGACAGTATGCTTCTTGAACCATTTTATGATTTTGTCATGGATATTCCGGAGAATGCCGTGGGGCATGCAATGATGGATATGGAAAAAATGTCGGGGGTAATTAATCCTCCATTAATTGAAAATGGCAGGGCAGTGCTTACAGGTTATGCACCGGTTGCACTTATAGGTTCATATCAGACGGAACTCACTTCCTATACCGGAGGAAAAGGCAGAATAACGCTACGTTTTCATGGTTATGAAAAATGTCATAATCAGGATGAGGTGGTTGAAAAAAGCGGATATATGCCTGAGAAAGATTTGAGAAATACACCGGATTCCGTATTTTGTGCCAACGGTGCAGGATACATTGTGCCATGGAACGAGGTCAGAAATAAAATGCATATGCCATCCGTTTTAAAAGACAGCAAAGATGAGGTTTATGTACAGCCTGAAATCACCTTGCGGGACAGTCTTGATTTATCCCTGGGAACAGAGGAGATAGACGATATAATAAGAAATGCAAGCCATGCCAATGAAAAATCAAATGGCAATCAGTGGAACAGGAAAAAACAGAATATTTCCCCTGTTGTAAGAACTTATAAAAGCAGTGAAAAAAGGGAAAAATATCTGCTTGTGGACGGATATAATGTTATTTTTGCGTGGAAGGAACTTAGTGAGCTCGCAAAGGTTAATCTTGACGGGGCAAGGCTTAAACTTTTGGATATTCTCTGTAATTACCAAGGGATAACGGGAGTTAATCTCATTGCGGTTTTTGACGCATACAAAATAGCGGGGCATGATACCGAATATTCGGATTATCATAATATCCATGTTGTCTACACCAAAGAGGCAGAAACTGCGGACAGGTATATAGAGCGTTTTGCCCACAATAACGGAACCAGGTATGATATAAGAGTTGTAACCTCTGACGGCCTTGAGCAGGTTATAATAAGAGGCGCAGGGTGTACACTTGTGTCATCAAGGGAGTTTGAAAAAGAGGTAGAGCTTTTTTCAAAACAGTGTATGGAGAATTATATAAACTCCTTGAATAAGTAAGAAAATATGATAAAATAATGTAAGTTATTTAAAATGATATCGGAGGAAATTATGGATTACAATAAATTAGCAGAACTCTTATTCCCGGATGTGGTAAACGGTCCGGATTATTATGAAAAGAAATTCCCTGAAAGAGATCTTCCTAAGGGGGCAGAGGTTACAAGAATGGCACCAAGCCCTACAGGATTTATACATCTTGGCAACCTTTACAGTGCCCTTGCTGATGAAAGAATTGCCCACAGAAACGGCGGTGTATTTTACTTAAGAATAGAAGATACTGACGAGAAACGTAAAGTTGACGGAGCCGTTGAGACAATTATCAATGTATTAAGATATTTTGATATTGAATTTGACGAGGGTGCAGGATTTACGGATGCCGATCCACAGAATGTATACGGACCTTATTTCCAGAGACAGAGAGTAGAGATTTATCACGCCTATGCAAAGGACCTTGTAAAGAGAGGACTTGCATATCCATGTTTCTGCACAGAAGAAGAACTTGAAGAAGTAAGAAAAGAACAGGAAGAAGATAAGGCAATGACCGGCTACTACGGTAAATATGCCGTATGCCGCAACCTTACACTTGAAGATATAGAAGCAAAGCTTAAAGCGGGACTTACTTATGTATTAAGACTCCGCTCAGCAGGAAGTCCTGACAAGGAAATCGTGTTCCACGACAGAATAATGGGAGAAATTAAGCTTCCTGAAAATATCCATGATATTGTACTTCTTAAGAGGGACGGTGTTCCTACATACCATTTTGCCCACGCCATAGATGATCATCTTATGAGAACAACAATGGTAATAAGAGGCGGTGAATGGTTAGCTTCCGTACCTACACATTATGAACTTTTCCATGTTCTCGGATTCAAGATGCCTTCTTACGGACACACAGCCCATCTTATGAAATTTGATGAAGAGACAGGCGGAAAAAGAAAACTTTCAAAGAGAAAAGACCCTGAACTTTCCCTTGATTACTATCGCAAAGACGGTTATCATCCAATGGCGATGAAGGTATACCTTCTTACACTTCTTAACTCTAATTTTGAGGAGTGGTACGAGAAATTCCCTGATAAGGATATTAAAGAATTTCCGTTCAGCGTTGAGAAGATGAGTCAGTCAGGAGCACTTTTTGACAAGGACAAACTTCATAATATTTGTAAAAACGAACTTGCAAAACTTTCCGAAGAAGAAATGTATGATTTTCTTTATGACTGGGCAGCCGGAAATGAACCTGAAAAGGCGAAAGTATGGTTTGCTAATAGAGAAAAGATGCTTGCAATTTTAAGACTCTATATGGGTATCGGAATGAAGAGAAGAAGAAAAGACTTCATATACGCAAAGCAGATTTTTGAACTTATAGGATATTTCTTTGAAGAAAATAATGACGCAGAAGAATTTAAGTTTGACAAAGATACAGTTAAGGAAATCCTTAAAGAGTACCTTGCAGGCTATGATCATAATGATGATAATTCCGCATGGTTTGATAAATTAAAGAAAGTAGCGGATAATCTTTCTTTTGCATCTGATATGAAAGCATATAAGGCTAATCCTGAGAACTACAAAGGAAGTATTTCCGATATTGCGGAAGTTGTACGAATTGCGGTTACGGGCAGAGCCAATACCCCTGACTTATGGACAATCATCCATATAATCGGAGAAGATGCAATGAAAGCCAAAATTGAAAGATTATGCTGAAAAAAATTTTATGGTGGGTTCCTTCTCTTGTAATGATGGCAGTCATTTTCAGGCTGTCAACGGATACAGGAGAGGAATCTTCCTCTTTAAGCGGTATATTTACGGGATTTTTGGGAATGTCCGAATTTTTTATACGGAAACTGGCACACGTTACAGAATATTTTATACTTACGCTAACCTTATTTTTAGGTCTGCGTAAAGGTATTGGTACATGTACAAAAAATACACTTATTTTTATGTTTGTAATAGCGGTAATATATGCATGCAGCGATGAATTACACCAGACTTTTGTAGGCGGGAGAAGTGGAAGGCCTTTGGATGTGCTTATTGACAGTATAGGAATTGTACTTGCTGTGATAATCTGCGGAATTGCTATGAAAAAAACAGGAAAGAAGGAATCTTATGGACAGTAATAAACAATATATAGAGCTTACGGGAAGTAATAAACAGTATCTTGAAGTTGTGGAGAATGCGTTTCAGAATAATGAACTGGCAAAATACGGTCATCTTATGATGCAGTATCAGTGTGCCATGCTGGAGGTTAAGACAAAACTTGATGTACTTAATACCGAGCTGTCTTATCAGACAAGCCGAAATCCTTTTGAATCCATTAAATGCAGGATTAAGAGTCCGAAGAGCATTATCGACAAATTAAAGAGGAATAATTATCCTCTTACGGTTGACAGTATCGAAGCCAACCTTAATGATGTTGCAGGCATAAGGGTTATATGTTCATTTCCGGATGATATTTATAAACTGGTAGACTGTCTTCTTGCACAGGATGATATTACCCTGATTGAAAAGAAAGACTATATAACTAATCCTAAGAAGAGTGGGTACAGAAGCTATCATCTTATTATTGAAGTACCTATTTTTCTTACAACGGAGAAAAAACCCATGAGAGTTGAGGTTCAGTTCAGGACCATAGCAATGGATTTCTGGGCAAGCCTTGAACATAAGTTGAAATACAAAAAGAACATTAAGAATGCCGAAAACATATCGGAAGAATTGTATTTTTGTGCAGATTTAATCAGTCAGCTTGACAGAAGAATGCAGCAGATAAGGGAAAGAATAGAGGAAGATGACAAAAACGCAGAATTTGACTAAGTATATAATGGCACTTGACCAAGGGACAACAAGCAGCAGATGCATTATTTTTGATAAATATGGGAATATCATATCCGTTGCCCAGAAAGAGTTTAACCAGATATATCCAAAGCCCGGCTATATAGAGCATGACCCAATGGAAATATGGTCCTCCGAGCTTAGTGTGGCAATGGAAGCCATGGTTAAAGCAGGTCTTACCTATGAAAATATATCAGGCATAGGAATAACCAACCAGCGTGAGACAACCATTGTGTGGGACAAGGAAACAGGCAAACCTGTATATTCGGCAATCGTATGGCAGTGCAGAAGAACGGCACCTATGATTGATATTATCAGAAAAGACGGAATGGCAGATAAAATAACGGACATAACAGGGCTTATTCCTGATGCATATTTTAGTGCCACCAAAATAAAATGGATACTTGATAATGTCCGTGGTGCAAGAGAAGCTGCAAAAGACGGCAGGTTACTTTTCGGCACAGTTGATACATGGCTTATATGGAATCTTACAAAGGGTAAGGTACACGCAACTGATTATACCAATGCGTCACGAACCATGATTTTTGATATTCACAAGCTTGAATGGAGTAAGGAGCTTTTGGAATATTTTGATATTCCGTCAGCCATGCTTCCAAAGGTTTTACCTTCCAGTGCCGTTTACGGGTATACGGATTCTACGGTTTTAGGCGGAAAAATATGTATTTCCGGAGTTGCCGGTGACCAGCAGGCTGCCCTTTTCGGACAATGCTGTTTTGAAGAAGGCGAAGCAAAAAATACCTATGGTACAGGCTGTTTCCTGCTTATGAATACGGGCAGTAATGCGATTAAATCAGAACACGGACTTATCACAACCATTGCGGCATCAACGGATAAGGTGCAGTATGCCCTTGAAGGCAGTGTTTTTATAGCAGGAGCGGAGATACAGTGGCTTCGTGACAGTATGAGAATGTTAAGAAATGCCGCCCAGTCTGAGGAATACGCCAGAACCGTTGAAAGCACTGACGGCGTATATATTGTTCCTGCTTTTACAGGACTGGGAGCTCCTTACTGGAATCCTTATGCGAGAGGTACGGTTGTGGGAATAACAAGAGGCTGCACAAAGGAGCATTTTATAAGAGCAGCCCTTGAAGCTATAGATTATCAGGTATGTGATGTAATAACCGCCATGGAGGAGGATTCGGGGATACATCTTAAATCCCTGAAAGTTGACGGTGGCGCAAGTGCCAATGATTTTCTTATGCAGTTCCAGTCAGATATACTTAATACAGAGGTTAAAAGACCCCGCATCATTGAGACAACGGCTCTCGGAGCTGCTTATCTTGCGGGACTTGCAACCGGTTACTGGAAATCCGGTACTGAAATCAGGGAGAACTGGGTGCTTGGCAAATCTTTTATGCCGGATATGCCAAAGGACAGACGTAAAGAGCTTTTGAAAGGCTGGAAAAGAGCCGTAAGATGTGCTAAAGTTTATGCAATGGAAGAGGATTAATGAACAGATATATTGATTTTGATGAAGAGACAGATGGAAAAAGATATTCCGGTAAGGATATGGCAAGACTTGGTTGCAATGATTGTAACGGCTGCCACAAATGCTGTACGGGCATGGGTAAATCCATTGTTCTTGACCCCTATGACATTTATATGTTAAAAAAGTGCCTTAAAAGGAATTTTGATGAGCTTATTAATTCGGTTATTGAGCTTTCGGTTACGGATAATCTCATTCTTCCAAACCTCCTGCTTACGGGAGAGGATGAGCATTGCACACTTCTTGATGATAACGGAAGATGCAGCATACATGAGTCAAGACCAGGATTCTGCCGGATGTTTCCTCTTGGAAGAATATATGAAAACGGCACTTTCAGTTATTTTTTACAGACTAAAGAATGCCGGAATAACAGGACCAAAGTTAAAATTGACAAGTGGATTGGGATAAAAGATTTTGAAAAATACGAGAAATTTGTTAATGACTGGCACTATTTTCTTAAGGATATGGACAAAATAATAAGCAAAGATGAGTCCATGAAGAAAAATGCGGTGATAGTTGTATTAAAAATATTCTATTGGGAACTTCCTGTAGAAAAAGACTTTTACGAAGAGTTTTATGCAAGATTAGATAAAATTAATAACATAATTAACGGAGATGATTCTATTTGAAGAGACTGTTTTCACCTAAAAAATTAAGAATACTTTTTCTGGCACTTGCAGTAGTTGTCCAGGCGGCGGTTATTGTTATTCCCTATGTTTTTCTGAAACATTATATAGTGCATTTTAACGGCGTGTTCCGTCTGGTGTCGGTATTTGTGGTTCTTTATATCCTTAAATCGGACATAAACCCCGTATACAAAATCCCATGGATTGTGCTGCTTTTAGCACTGCCTGTATTCGGCGGCGTACTATATATCATATACGGACGTCTTCATTTCAGTAAAAAAGATATAATGACATTTGTGGATATTAATAATAAATGTAAAGAGGCATTGGCATTGCGCCCGTCCGCCAATGACAGCCTTGAAAAAGAAGCACCTTTAATATATCCTCAGGCAAAGTACCTTCTGGACTATGCCCTTGCACCCACATATAAAAATACTGAGACAACATATTTTCCGCTTGGCGATGATATGTTTCCTGTGATGCTTAGTGAGCTTAATAAGGCAGAAAAGTTCATTTTTATGGAATATTTTATAATAGAAGACGGACTTATGCTAAACAGTATTCTTGATATTCTTAAGGAGAAAGCGTCAAGAGGAGTGGATGTAAGATTTATGTATGACAGTCTCGGAAGCATTGCCAAAGCACCTGTGGATATTGTGAGAGATTTAAGAAACGCCGGTATAAGATGTTTTGAATTTAATACTTTCAGAAGCATACTTGATAACAGATACAATAACAGGGACCACAGAAAAATATGTGTAATTGACGGCAATGTCGGTTTTACCGGGGGTGTCAATCTTGCTGATGAATATATCAATGTAAAAACTGTATACGGACATTGGAAAGATACCGCAATAATGATTAAAGGAGATGCGGTATGGAGCCTCACCAATATGTTCCTTACCCTCTGGGACGGCATTAATAAATGTGACGAAGACTTTAGAAAGTATCTGCCTGATATTGATGTGAAAACCGATAATGGATATGTCATTCCTTACACCGATTTCCCAATAGACAACGAAACAGTAGGGAAAAGCGTATATCTTAATATGATTAACAGAGCCAACAGGTATATATATATCATGACACCATATCTTATTCTTGATAATACAATGGCAACTTCTTTATGTGATGCAGCCAAATCCGGAATAGATGTAAGGCTTATAACACCGGGAATTGCGGATAAGAAGCTGGTTAATCTTCTTACCAAGTCATACTATGACAAATTAATCGAAGCCGGGGTGAAAATATACGAATATACTCCGGGTTTTGTGCATGCGAAAATATTTGTATCCGATGACGAAACGGCGGTTGTGGGAACAATTAACCTTGACTACAGAAGTCTTGCACATCATTTTGAAAACGCAATATGGATGTATAAGACGGATATTGTAGCAGATATCAAAAAGGATTTTCTCGATACACAGGAAAAATGTGAGCGTATAACCCTCGAAAAATGTATGAAAAAGAGTTTTGCAAAAATAATTTTCCTGCCGATTTTAAGATTATTTTCACCAATGCTTTAACTGGGTATTGACAACTAATATTGGTTAGTATATACTAACTAATGCAAAGGGAAAGAAAGGCAGGCGTTTATTATGATGAAAATAATAAGCTCAGTTATAGTAGGTATTATTCTTTTAGCATTAGTTTTTCTTGTAATCAGGAGTATGGTCAGGGATAAGAAGGCCGGTAAGGGTATCTGCGGCGGTGATTGCAGTGCATGTAAGGGCTGCCATTGTAAATAATGTGTTTATAAGACGAAATTCGTATGCCATAAACAGAAAGTAATGCAAGCTTTCTAAGAAGTTCCGGATATCTGATGTCCGGAACTTTTTTTGTATAATTGTAAATAATATGATAAAATACATATAATTGTGGAGGTGCAATATGTTTGACGAATTGACTGAAAATGATATTAAAAAAATGCAGGAAGAGATTGAATACAGAAAAGTTGTTTTAAGAAAAGAACTGCTTGAACATGTAAAAGAGGCGAGGGCACACGGCGATTTAAGCGAAAACTTTGAATATCATGCCGCTAAAAAAGAAAAAAACCGTAATGAAAGCAGAATAAGATATCTTGAAAAAATGATTAAGACGGCAAATGTCATAAGTGACGAATCTGCAGATGACGAAGTTGGACTTAATAATAAAGTAGAACTCTATTTTGAGGATGATGACGAAACGGAGACCTTTAAGATTGTAACAACGGTAAGAGGAAATTCCCTTAACGGACTTATAAGTAATGAATCACCTATAGGAAAGGCTGTTCTTTCCCATAAAGCAGGTGACAGGGTGTTTGTGGAAGTTTCACCGGGTAATGGTTATTATGTGGTTATTAAGTCCATTGACAAAGACACTGACGATAACGACACCCTTAGGAGTTTCTGATTAATGAATAAATTTTTACTTGTAGCCATTAATTCCAAATATATACATTCCAATCTGGCAGTTTATTGCTTAAAAGCAGCCACAGCTTATTCGGATAAAGTATATATCAGGGAGTTTACAATCAATAATCAGCTTGAGGATATTCTGAAAAATATATATCTGGAAAAACCGGATGTTATCGGAATATCATGTTATATCTGGAATATAAATTATGTCAAAGAACTTTTACCTGAACTTAATAAGCTGCTTCCGGGTGTTAAAATCTGGCTTGGAGGCCCGGAAGTCAGTTATAATACAGAAGAATATGCCGGCAGGTATGAAAATGTTGCCGGTGTAATAAAAGGCGAAGGTGAAGCTGTTTTTAAGGAATTGATGGATTGCTATATGGAAGGCAGGGAAAAAGACATTCCTTCTATTCCTGGAATAACAACTGTTTCTGACGGAAAAATTATCGATAACCCATGCACGCTTGTATATGATATGAGTGATTCTGTTATGCCTTATTATGCGGCAGGTTATAAGGAAGATGATTATAAAAATAAAATTATATATTATGAAAGTTCAAGAGGCTGCCCGTTTTCCTGCAGTTACTGCCTTTCATCCGTAGACAAACATCTGCGCTTCAGGAATACGGAACTGGTTCTTACGGATTTGAAAGTGTTCCTTGATAACAAGGTCGCACTTGTCAAATTTGTTGACAGGACATTTAACTGTAACAGGGAGCATTCAAGGAAGATATTAAGGTTTATAAGAGATAACGATAATGGGATAACCTCGTTCCACTTTGAGATAGCGGCAGATATTCTTGAAGACGAAGATATAAGGATTATGAACAGCTTAAGACCGGGACTCATCCAGCTTGAAATAGGTGTGCAGTCCACTAATCAGGACACAATTAAAGCAATTCACAGGGTAATGAACCTTGATAAGTTAAGGAATAATGTAACTGCGATAAGAAAATGCCGGAATATCCATATGCATCTTGATTTAATAGCGGGACTTCCTTACGAGGACATAAATAGTTTCAGAAAATCTTTTAATGATATATATGATATGAAGCCCGATAATTTACAGCTTGGTTTTTTGAAACTTTTACATGGTTCACTTATGCGTGAAGAAAAAGATAAATATGGTATAGTTGCGAGAGATATACCGCCTTACGAGGTGCTTTATACAAAATATCTTTCTTATGATGATATTTTAAAGTTAAAACAGGTGGAAAAAGTTCTTGATATGTATTATAATAGCAATATGTTTGTGTTGTCGGTCAGATATCTGTCTGGCAGTTTTGATGACAGCTTTGCCATGTATGAATTGCTTTCGGAATGTTTTGAAAGAAGATACAGTGACGGAAGCCTTCCGTCAAGAAACGGTAAATTTGAACTGCTTTATGATTTCGCCGGGGATTATCTTAATGAACACGATATGATGGTATTTGGCGAGATGTTAAGATTTGACATGTATTTAAGAGATAATGTGAAATCGCTGCCGGAATGTTTTGCTTTTAACAAAGATGAATCGTTAAGGGCTAAGAAATATTCGGGAGAACATAAGCTTACCAAGGCAGAACATATAGAGATTTTTAAAATTAACCCTGTTGAATACCGGGATAATGGCAATGTGGTATGTGGCGATACCGTAATTTATTTTGATTATCTCATAAGAGATTATGACAACAACGCCACAATTAAGATTTTGGAGGAAACAAAATGAAAAACGTAACAGTAACTATTAATCCAACAGAGATAAGAACGCTTTCTTATACTAACAATTTTACTATGAAGCCGGGAGAGAAGATAGCACTTAATGTAAAATCAGAAGCTGCGATTAAGCCTAATACAACCAATCCGGTAGCTGCACTTGTTGCAGTTAAGGTTGAAGTAACGGACCCTAACCAGTGTATACATATGGTAATTGAGACGATTACAGGTGTTACCGTAAGTACGTTTATTGATGATATTGAACAGTACATTAAGGATAATTATATGTCCGTTATTCTTATGTCAGCCAACGAAAAAATTCGTTCGGTAAGTGCTCTTATCGGAGTACCTATAAGAATTCCTAATCCTAGATTCGGAATTTCACCTATGGTAGAGAAAGATGAATCTGACATCCTGCCACAGTAAGGGAGAATTTATATGATAAGTTTTTTATCCAGATTGTTTATTAAGGATAGAACTAATTACAATGATTCCACAGTCAGAAAGAAGTATGGTACATTGACCGGTTTAACAGGCATATTCCTTAATATATGCCTGTTTGCCGGTAAATTTATAGCCGGAATTGTAACGGGAGCAATTTCCATAACGGCAGATGCCTTCAATAACCTGTCGGATGCAGGCTCATCCTTTGTTACCCTTATGGGTTTCAGACTTGCTTATAAAGAGCCTGACAGTGGGCATCCGTACGGACATGGAAGAATGGAATATATTTCAGGTTTTATTGTTTCCATAATGATAATTCTTATGGGATTTGAGCTTGGAAAGTCATCTTTTGAAAGAATTATTAATCCCAAAGACATTGAGACCGGGACATTATCCATAGTTGTCCTGACTGTTTCCATTGTGGTTAAGATATACATGAATTTTTATAACAGGCACTATGGGAAACTCCTGAATTCTGCCTCGATGAAAGCAACTGCCACAGATTCTTTAAGTGACAGTGTTGCGACATCAGTGGTACTTATTTCGGTAATTATTGCAAGGATTACAGGTGTAAGTGTGGACGGCTATGTAGGTATGGCTGTTTCATTATTTATTCTTTTTGCGGGTATTAAGTCGGTCAAAGACACGATTGACCCATTGTTAGGACAGCCACCGGAACAGGATTTTGTTAACAAAATATATAAAATTGCCAATTCTTATGACCAGATAGTGGGAATTCATGACCTTGTAGTACATGATTATGGTCCGGCAAGAAGAATGATATCCTTTCACGGCGAGGTGCCGGAAGATGGTAATATCAATGAACTTCATGAAGTCATTGACAGGTGTGAAAGGCAGATAAGAAAAGAACTTGGTTGTGAGACCATAATACATATGGACCCTATTGCAGTTAACGATGAAAAGGTTAATAAACTTAAATCAATCCTTGTTAAGAAGATAAAGGATTATAATCCTGATATTACAATACATGATTTCAGGGTAGTTGATGGACCTAACAGGCAGAATGTTATTTTTGATGCCGTTGTTCCTATTGAATGTAAGGATAAATCGGCAGATGTGGAAAAGAAACTTGGAGAACTTGTAAGGGAACTGCCCGGCAACTGTTACGGAGTTATCGATATTGACAGGCAGTTCATTAATTTTGGTGGTGTCAATCAATAAAAAGTTTCTCACGGGAAATATATTTTGTAATTTCATATCCGGCGAAATCAAGCATTTCGCCGGATTTTTTTGGCTCATACTGGCATACGCCCTCTAAGCAGGTGTAGGGATAGGCGGATATTTCGGTAAGTCTTTTTTTCTTCATTGATTTAATATAGGAAGATGATATCCGAAACAGACCAAGGCTGGCATCTGTGATTTTATTACCGTCAATCTGTGAAAATACATATTCATAAAAATCTTTGTAAATTTCCTTATAGTCTTTTACATATATCATGGGGTCAAAACATAACCTTACCATATAATCGCCGTCAATCGCCTTTTTTACTGCATTAATGCGGCTGTCAAGGGATGGCGTAAAATGTTCAAAACGTTTAATGATGTATTCAGGAGACAGAGTCCATGCAAATATGACACGGTCACATTTGGGAAAACATGATGTATCAAAGGCTGATTTAGTGCGTATTTCTATTTTAAGGGACGGATGGGACAACGTGAATCTAATCCACTTGTCAACGAAGCCTGTTAAGTTCTCCATTGCAAGTAAATCCGTATCATAGGAAATACATATATACATATCGTGTTTTGCAAGGATTTTTTCTATTTCTGAAAAATAATCGTCATAATTTACGAATATTACAATATTACCGGAGGGGTACATACCTTGAAGATAACAGTATTCACAGTCAAATACGCAATTCATTATGTTGGAGGTGTAGTAAAAGTTATCGTTTCCAAAACTCTGGCACACTCTGGCTCCCGGATATATCTTTTCATTACGGTTTACGGATAAAATAAGTGATCTGGATTGTTTTTGAAGCAAAAAATCCTGACCTGCCCTGTTAAAAATATCTTTGTAATGTTTTATTTTAATAATGTGGCTGCCTTTAAGCCTTCCAAGAATCTCTTTGGACAAAGGGTAGTTGAAGGCATCATCTTCCACATATATGTGGGAAAATGGCTTAGCCAAGAATTTGGTTTCTGATAAGTTCATAGATCATTTTACCTTCCTTTTTGGACTTTACAGGGAGAGCGTACTCCTTGATAAATGGTGTTAAAAGGTCATGTGGATTGCCTCCTGTTTCCTTATAGTACTGCATAAGTTTTTTGAAATTTAAAGACATTGTCTCAGATAATAAAATATTTTTACAGAAATCGTCTATATATCCGGAGGATTCTTTTGAATTTCCGGGATAAAGACAGGCCATTGTTTTTAAAATGTAATCAAGGTCATTGTCATCTGCGATTTTGGCAATAATTACTTTGCCGTTTCCGTATTGTCTGATTGCATCATCTGCAATATGAAATAGTGTGTCGTCGGCTATTTCATCTTCGGCAAAAGGGTGATTTATCAGTATATCAGGGTATACGGTATCGTTACTGCCTATGATTTTGTTATAAATAACTGTTTTGTTTCCTTTTATGGTGTGAATAAAGTAATTCATGTTATTTCCTCTTTAACCGGTGATACTGTGGATTGATTGTTATGTCATTAACGGAAAAACCTTCCGGTGATTTCAATACATTAAGGATGGTCTCTGCGATAAGTGACGATGTTAATGAACAGCCGAATTCCGTGTCGGCTTCAAAATCAGCATTTCTGTATAAGTCTGTATCAGTCATTTCCGGGTGGATATTGGTTACACGGACACCATATTTTCTGGCTTCTGCAAATATGCTGCTGCCAAAAGATGTAAGTCCTGCTTTGGTGGCTCCGTATGCTGCTCCATGGGGGTTGATTTCTTTTGCTGTCACACTTGAAATATTAATAATCTGTCCTTTGTTTTTCTTAAAATCCCTCAGAAAAATCGAGGTTAAAAGCATGGGAACCTCCAGATTAACGGTAACCATTTCGTGAATCATCGAGGCATTTAATTCCTCATGAAGACCGTAATAGCCACATCCCGCATTATTGACTATAACGGAGATTTCCTTTTCTTTTTTAATCTCCCGTATAAGCTTTTCAAAGGCTTTAAGATCCGTTAAATCAATCAGGTATTCTTTAAAAAGCGGATTTTGTATTTCAGAAGGCGTTCTTGAAAAACCGATTACCTCAATGTTATTCTCTATAAGTAATAAAGCGGTTGATTTGCCGATACCGCTTGATGTTCCTGTAATTACAGCTGTCATAAAATTCTCCGGTTCCTGCCATATCTAATTCATACAAATTCTGTATCACGGCATTTATAATGTTTTTTGCATATTCTTTGTCAATAGGCCTACATTATACATCTACCGGGAAGATGTTGCAAATGATGATATACATATGTTAAAAACTACATTGACAGCCGGTATAAAAAGCAATAAAATTTTAAAAGACAGACGGAGGAATGAAAGCATGGAAGATAATAAGTTAAAAAGAAAAAAAACAGAGCTGGTTATAATCGCTGTTTTGCTGGTTATAGTTGTTGCAGCAATAGTTGTCCTGCTTGTGACGGGTAAGAAAGACACGGATAAAAAGGAAGAGCCTGTAAGCATGAGCTTTGATGACTATGTAAATGATGCCAAAGAGTATGAATCTGAGGGTGATAAGGACAAAGCCTACAATTCATACCTTGAAGCCTACAAGCTTAATAAGTCATCCGAGGAGGTTTTGGATTACCTTATAGATAACACAGAGGATGTAACGCTGAAATTAAATTATGTGTATGAATATCTTGATTTAACGGCTGAAAGTTCAAAGGGCAGTGACAGAAGACGTGAGTTATTTGATTATCTTTTTGACTCAGGTGTTAAAGAGGGTGATGACAATGAAGCGTTATATGAGATGGCTGAATATGCGGATAAGGAATTTGAAGGTTACCTTAAAACAAAGACAGAAAGCGGTGAAATTAAAGAACGCAGTACTGCACCGGTACTTAGTGAAGACGGCAAAGTATATTTTGGAAGCTATCCTCAGAATAAGATTGCAGACGGTTATGTGACCGATTATATCAAAAATGCCAAATATGATGAGAATGACACGGCTGTTGTTTTCGGTAAGAAAATAACGAGAGTAAATAACGACGGAGAAACTGCTTATTTTACATATGGTAAAATTGCGTGGATGCTTCTTATAGACAAAGACAATGAATATCTCCTTATGACGGATAAGGTTCTTGACGGCAACTGTTATATGAACGAACTTGTAGATTCTTCATGGGATGTGAGCGAGTTAAGGACATGGCTTAATACCTCATATCTTTCAAAAGCATTTTCTGATGAGGAATTAAAACTTATCAAAAAGACACATATAGGCAAGCCTGAGAATTATTTTTACAGCACCTCAAACGGTAATGAATCGGAAGATTACCTGGTAATTCTTTCCTGCAGTAATCTTGTATACAGTGAGTACGGGCTCAGAGACGAGGATGTTGAAAAAAGACAGGCGAAAGCTACTGATTATGCAATAGCCAGAGGTGTATTCGTTGATGAAAACAACGGAGCAAAATGGTGGACAAGTTCCAACGGAAGCATGAATACAAGTTATGTATTTGTTAATTCCAACGGAATCATATCGGCAGGCGGAGAACTGGCTACCAATACATCAATAGGTGTAAGACCTGTAATGACCGTTTCAAAATAATTGTTTACAAATCGAACAAATGTGCTATAATTAATACAAACAGATGTTCGAGGTATAGTTGTGCAGATTTGTGAGTCAATGGATATTATGGATAAGCTTGCCATTCTTACCGATGCGGCAAAGTATGATGTGGCATGTACATCAAGCGGTACGGAAAGGAAGAATAACGGCAAGGGAATAGGCAATACGGCAAGGAGTGGTATATGTCACAGCTTTTCAGCTGACGGAAGATGTATATCACTCCTTAAGATTCTTATGTCCAATGAATGTGTATTTGACTGCAGGTATTGTATTAACAGAAAGAGTAATGACGTTGTGAGGACTACATTTACCCCTGATGAGATATGCACCCTTACCATGGATTTTTATAAGAGAAATTATATCGAGGGACTTTTCTTAAGTTCCGGAATTATCAATAATCCCACATATACTATGATGCTTTTATGTGAGACGGTGAGAAGGCTCAGGGAGGTATACCGTTTCGGAGGGTATATTCATGTTAAGGGGATTCCGGGAGCAGACCCTTCAGTTGTGGAACGGACGGGCTGGTATGCCGACAGGATGAGTGTTAATCTTGAGTTCCCTACTACGGAGGGACTTAAATCCTTAGCTCCCAATAAGACGAGGAACACGATTCTGTCCCCTATGAAATTAATCCGTAACGGTATTAATAATGACAGACATGATATTGTTCCATACAACCGTTCAGAAAGGAAATTTGTCCCGGCAGGGCAGAGTACCCAGATGGTTATCGGAGCCAGCGGAGAGAATGATTATCAGATAATCAATGTTTCGGAAGCACTTTATAAGAACTATGGACTTAAGAGAGTCTTTTATTCGGCATTTGTCAATGTCAATAATGACAGTACTCTGCCGTCAGCCCTTAACGGACCTCCGCTTTTAAGGGAACATCGATTGTATCAGGCTGACTGGCTTATGAGATTTTACGGCTTTAAGGCGCAGGATATTTTATCGGAGGCCAGACCGGATTTTAACGTTCTTGTAGACCCTAAGTGCGACTGGGCACTGAGACATCTGGAATATTTTCCTGTTGAAATTAACCGGGCGGATTATTATTCACTTCTTAAAGTCCCGGGAATCGGTGTCAATTCAGCAAAGAGGATAATTGCTGCAAGAAGGAGCAGCAGGCTTGATTTTGCCGACCTTAAAAGAATCGGCGTTGTCCTTAAAAGGGCAATATATTTTATTACCTGTAACGGCATAATGATGTATAAGAATATCAGGATTGAAGAGAATTACATTGTCAGGAATATCCTTGATTCATCTGTAAGACGTGTTACGGGAGACGATGTTACATACAGACAGTTAAGCTTTTTTGACACCAACAGTGACATATTCCCTGATGAAGTGAAGGATTTGACAAGCTACGGTATTATTACAGGACAGATATAGATTAAGAGCCCGTAAGGAGAATTTTTATGGTTATATTTAGATGTGACGGAACTTATGAGGGTATTTTGACCGCCGTATTTTCGGGCTACCGGTCCGATGATGTTATGATAGAATGTGATAATGACAATATGTTTGTTTTCGGAGAATGTACGGAGGTGGTTACAGATTTGTCAAAGTCCTTACGGGTTGCCAAAGGAATACGAAAAATCTCTTACGAGGCAGAATATATGATGTATCTTGCCGCACTTAATAATAATCCCGACAGAGGAACGGATATTTTTTACTTTGTAAAATCAGTATTTCAAAACGGTGCCAGGGGCATTTCGGATTACCATGACGTTTATGTGGCAAATGTCAATAAGATGTGTCGCAATACAGGCAGGGAATATGACCATTTCAGAGGCTTTTTAAGATTTGAGCAATATGATAATTTCCTGCTTGGCAAAATCCGCCCCGTTAATAACCTGCTTACGCTTCTTGGCAGTTTTTTTACGGACAGGCTGCTGCAGGAGAATTTTGTTATAGCCGATATGGGCAGGGGCAAGGCTGCTGTTCACAATAAGGGCGGTGAATATATAATTACGGATGTGGATACGGGATACATTATGAGTCTGCAGCCTGACGATAAAGAAAAAGAACTTAAAAGATTATATGAGATGTTCAGAAAGAGCATTTCCATCAAAGAACGTACCAATATTAATCTCCAGAAACAGAATATGCCGTTAAGGTTCAGAGAGTATATGTAAAGGAAGTAACCTATGATAGATATTGTGAATGGGACACTTAGAATTTCCGTCAGAAATCTTGTGGAATTTATATGCAGAAAAGGTGACATAGATAACCGTTTTAGCGGAGTTACGGATAAGACTGCCATGGATGCCGGCAGCAGGGCACACCGTAAGATTCAGAAGTCAATGGGCGGTGATTACAATGCGGAGGTATCGCTTTCGTATACTTATGACAATGATATTTATGACATAACGGTTGAGGGTAGGGCAGACGGGATATTTAATAAGGACGGATATACTTATGTGGATGAGATAAAGGGCACATATAAGGATGTGAAATACCTGTCGGAGCCGGTTGAGGTCCATAAGGCGCAGGCAATGTGTTACGCTTATATATATGCCCTGAAAAATAACCTTGACACAATCGGATTACGGATGACTTATGTCAATTTAACGGATGAAGCCATAAAATATTTTACCGAGATAATGAGTTTTGAAGAATTAAAAAAGTGGTTTGAGGCTGTCTTAAGTGAACTTATCAAATGGGGTAATTATGTATATTATCACAGAAAAAGCCGTAACATATCTATTAAGGAACTTGAATTTCCCTTTGAATACAGGGAGGGGCAGAGAAATCTTGCAGTCAGCGTGTATAAGGCAATAAAGGATAACCACAATTTATATATTCAGGCACCTACAGGGGTGGGCAAGACCATATCCACCGTGTTTCCGGCTGTTAAGTCAATGGGAGAGGAATACGGGGACAAAATATTTTATCTGACAGCCAAGACAATAACCAGGACTGCGGCAGAGGATACCTTTGGAATTTTAAGACGGAATAATCTTGATTTTAAGACACTTACCATTACGGCTAAAGATAAATTATGTCTCTGCGATGGAGAAGACACTCCTGAGTGCAATCCGTTTTCCTGCCCTTATGCCAAGGGACATTATGACAGGATTAACGGCGTTGTGTATGACATGATTAATAACCTGGACGTTATTACAAGGGATGTGATAGAGGAGTATGCGAAGAAAAATACGGTATGTCCTTTTGAATTGTGCCTTGATTTATCTTACTGGATGGATGGGATAATATGCGACTACAATTATGTGTTTGATCCGGAGGTAAAGCTTAAAAGATTCTTTTCGGAGGGCAGCAGGGGCGAATATATTTTTCTTGTGGATGAAGCCCATAATCTGGTGGACAGGGCAAGGAACATGTATTCGGCACAGATTTATAAAGAAGATGTGCTTTCCGTGAAAAAGCTTGTGGCAGGTTATAGTAAAAAGCTTGCGGGTATCCTTGAACGCTGTAACAGATATATGCTTGAGATGAAGAGAAAATGCGACGGGGAATATATGATTGAGGAAAATGACAATTTACTGTCAATATCTCTTAAGTGCCTTGAAACGGAGATTACACATTTCATGGAAAATAACAGGGATTTTCCCTATATGACAGAACTTTTGGAGTTTTTTTTCAACGTATGTCATTTTAATGCCATGTATGAAAAGACAGATGAGAATTATGTAAAATATTGTGAACATACTGAGCGTGGTTTTATGTACAGGCTTTTTTGCGTAAATCCCGGCAATAACATAAGGGAGTGCGTTGACTCCGGCAGAAATGCCGTGTTCTTTTCGGCAACCCTTTTACCCGTCAATTATTACAAAGAGCTTCTTACAGGAGACATAAACGAACCGGCAATATATGTTAATTCACCATTTGATGTCAATAAAAGACTGCTCGTCATAGGAAATGATGTTACCAGCAGGTACACAAGAAGAAATACCGATGAATTTACAAAAGTAAAAGAATATATACTTAGAATCACAGGAAGCAGAAAAGGGAATTATCTCGTCTTTTTCCCGTCTTATAAATATATGGAAAGTGTATATGAACTGTTTTACGGTGAAAAAGTGCGTGTAATTATACAAAATAACAATATGTCCGAAAAAGACAGGGAAGAATTTCTTGCGGAATTTGAAAATAACGGTAATGACGTTCTTTTAGGCTTTTGCGTGCTTGGAGGATTGTTTTCGGAAGGAATAGATTTGAAAAAGGACAGCCTTATCGGAAGTATCATTGTAGGTACGGGACTTCCGTCAATCAGTACGGAAAACAGTATTCTCAAAACCTTTTATGACGAAAGGGAAAACAAAGGGTATGAATATGCCTATGTATATCCCGGTATGAATAAAGTGCTTCAGGCTGCGGGAAGGGTTATACGCACGGACGAAGATACGGGAGTAATAGCTCTTCTTGACGACAGATTTCTTTGGGAAAGATATGTAAGCCTGTTTCCGAAAGAATGGAAAAATTACCATATTGTCAACATTGAAAATGTTAATGAAGAAATACTGGATTTTTGGCGTGATGTGATTTATAATACTACAGAAAGTGTGTAAAAATACATGATAAATTAGGAGAACTGCGTATGATTGAAGAAATCGTATCATTGCAGATGCCGGTAGAGGAACGTCTGGTAATTAAGAAAAACAGACTTCTTCCTTCCGTAACGGATAAATCTACAAAGAGGATTTCCATAGTTACCGGTACACATGGCGATGAACTTAATGGCCAGTACGTTTGTTATAAATTAATTGAAAAGATTAAAGCAGAACCTCAGAACCTTGCGGGAATAGTTGACGTATATCCTTCAATTAATCCGCTCGGAATTGATACGGGAACAAGAGGGATTCCAATGAATGACCTTGATATGAACAGGGTGTTTCCGGGTAATGACTCCGGCGCAATGGCCGAGTATATTGCTTATAATATAATTCAGGATATAATAGGAAGTGATATGTGTGTTGATGTACATTCTTCCAATATTTTTATAAAGGAAGCCCCACAGGTAAGATTAAGCCCTGAACTTTTTGAAAAACTGCTTCCTTATGCAAAGCTTATGAATGCCGACATAATATGGGCATTGTCATCGGCAGCATATCTTGAATCTTCACTTGCCAACTGTCTTAATATGTTTGGTGTTCCTTCTTTGGTTGTTGAGATGGGAGCAGGGTCAAGAATTTCAAGGAAATATGCAAGACAGACACTTACAGGTATTTTAAGACTTATGAAAGAACTTGGAATATGGAAAGGGGATATAACCGATGAAATCAGGGAACCTATTGTGGCCCATAAGGGTGATGTATCCGCAATCCATACCACAAGATCGGGACTTTTTATCCTTGAAGATGTGGAAGAACTGGGTGTGCATATCCGTAAAGGAACATATATAGGTAAGATAGTTAACCCGCTTACCGGAGAGATACTTGAAGACATAATATCACCTAAAGACGGTTTCCTGTTCACACTTAGGGAACATCCTGTTGTATATAAAGGAGCTATTGTGGCACGAATATGTGCGGAGCATGACGGAGGTGGACTTGATGCGTAGAGAAGTATTGTATACTCTTGAAGGAATCTACAGGGAAGATTTCAAAATAACAGGTTTTACCTTTGGACAGGGAGACAGGGCAGCATGTGTTGTCGGTTCAATGCGAGGCAATGAATACCAGCAGACATATATATGTTCACAGCTTATCAAAGAACTTAAGAAGTTAGAGGAACATGGACAGATTGCAAATGGCAAGGAGATACTTATTATTCCGTGCATTAATCAGTATGCCACTAATATAGACAAGAGATTCTGGCCGTTAGACGATTCGGATATTAACAGAAAATTCCCCGGATTTATTAACGGAGACACTACACAGCAGATAGCGGCCAATTTAATGGATGTAATAAAAGGCTTCAGCTACGGAATACAGCTTACAAGTTTTTATATGCCCGGTAATTTTGTACCACATATAAGAATGATGGAGACGGGTTTCCAGAATCCGAGTCTGGCTAACCTTTTCGGACTGCCTTTTGTTGTAATCAGAAAACCTAAGCCTATGGATACGGCAACTCTTAATTATAACTGGCAGATGAGCGGTACAAGTGCTTTTTCACTGTACACAACCTGTACTGATTATATAGATGATGTTTCTGCAAGACAGGCAGTTGCATCTATTCTCAGATTTTTAACAAGAATGGGAATAATCAAATATAACAATCACAGCGGATATATTGCGGAGGTTATTAATGAAGATGACCTTACGTCCATTAAGTCCGAGGTATCCGGTCTTTACAGGCGGGTGATTAATCCGGGAGACCCTGTATACAGAGGCAGCGTTATAGGCGAGATAATAGATCCGTATGAAGGTGAAGTAATAAATCAGGTAACATCACCTACGGAGGGTCTTGTATTTTTTACTTATACAGGCCCTACAGTTATGGAAGATGCGGTAGTTTGCAAAGTAATCCGAAGATTACATGAATAATATATAACATAAAGGAGAATACCATGAGTAAGGTAAAGAGAGTTTATTCTGAAAAGATGCCTGAATTTGCAGTTAAGGCAAAGGAGCTTAGTGAAGAAATAAGCAGCTATCTCAACATTAATACTGTAACCAATGTCAGAGTATTAATCAGGTACGACATCGAAAATATCACAAAAGAAACATATGAAAAAGCACTTGTAACTGTTTTTTCAGAGCCACCTGTTGATTATGTATATGAGGAAGATTTTACCCATAATGATAATGAACATGTCTTTGGTGTTGAATTTTTACCGGGACAGTTTGACCAGAGAGCCGATAGTGCCGTACAGTGTATCAAATTGTTAAAAGAAGATGAAGAGCCTGTTATCAAAACAGCAGTTATTTATGCAATCGAAGGCAACCTTACTGAGGATGAACTTGACAGAATCAAGAATTTCTGCATTAATCCTGTTGATTCAAGGGAAGCAGACATTGAAAAGCCTGAGACTCTTGTAACTGTATTCCCGGAGCCTGCGGATGTAATCGTATTTGACGGCTTTAAGGATATGGACGAAGACAGACTTCACGATTTATATTCGTCACTTGGTCTTGCCATGACTTTTAAGGATTTCCTTCATATACAGAATTATTTTAAGAATGAAGAACACAGAGACCCTTCAATGACAGAAATCAGGGTTCTTGATACATATTGGTCGGATCACTGCCGTCATACGACTTTCTCAACAGAACTTAAGAATATTAAGTTTGAGGACGGATATTACAAAGAGCCTATTGAAAAAGCCTTTGAGGATTATAAAAATACATTTGCAGATGTGTATGCAGGACGTAACGATAAATTCGTATGCCTTATGGACATAGCTCTTCTTGCAATGAAAAAACTTAAAAAAGAAGGCAAACTTGATGACATGGAAGTGTCTGATGAGATTAACGCCTGCAGTATAGTTGTTCCTGTTGAAATTGACGGAAAGACAGAAGAATGGCTTGTTAATTTTAAAAACGAGACACATAACCATCCTACTGAAATCGAGCCTTTCGGTGGCGCCGCAACATGTCTTGGAGGTGCTATAAGAGATCCGCTTTCAGGACGTACTTATGTATATCAGGCAATGCGTGTCACAGGTGCTGCAGACCCAACATTATCCCTTGATAAGACTATGGCAGGCAAGCTCCCTCAGAAGAAGATTGTAAGGGAAGCTGCACATGGCTACAGCTCTTACGGTAACCAGATAGGTCTTGCTACAGGATATGTAAAAGAAATTTATCATCCTAATTATGCAGCCAAGAGAATGGAAATCGGTGCCGTTATGGGTGCTGCTCCAAGAAAAGATGTTATAAGAGAGACTTCTGATCCGGGAGATATCATCATTCTTCTCGGTGGAAGAACAGGACGTGACGGCTGTGGCGGAGCTACAGGTTCTTCTAAGGCACATACAGAAAAATCCATTGATACCTGCGGTGCTGAAGTACAGAAAGGTAACGCACCTACGGAACGTAAGATACAGAGACTTTTCAGAAGACCTGAAGTATCAAAACTTATCAAAAAATGTAATGACTTTGGTGCGGGCGGCGTATCTGTTGCAATCGGAGAACTTGCAGACGGACTTAAGGTATCCCTTGATAAAGTTCCTAAGAAATACGCAGGCCTTGACGGAACAGAACTTGCTATTTCCGAATCACAGGAAAGAATGGCAGTTGTTGTGGATCCTAAGGATGTTAAGGATTTCTTAAAATATGCCAATGAAGAAAATCTTGAAGCAGTAGAAGTTGCTGTAGTAACAGAAGAAAAACGTCTTGTGCTTACATGGAGAGGCAAAGACATTGTAAATATAAGCAGGGCATTCCTTGATACTAACGGTGCCCATCAGGAAACGGACGTTGTAGTTGAAATGCCATCGGAAAAAGATAATCTTTTCAACACAAAGCCTGTAACGGATGTTAAGGCAGAATGGCTTAAGACACTTTCAGATCTTAATGTATGTTCACAGAAGGGTCTTGTTGAAATGTTTGACAGCTCTATCGGTGCAGATTCCGTATATATGCCTTACGGCGGTAAATACCAGCTCACGGAAGTACAGACAATGGTAGCCAAACTTCCTGTATTAAAGGGAAAGACAGATATGGTTACAATGATGAGTTACGGATTTGACCCATATCTTTCATCATGGAGCGCTTATCATGGTGCAATATACGCAGTAGTTGAATCTATGGCAAAGATTGTATGTGCCGGCGGTGATTACAGAAAGATAAGATTTACATTCCAGGAATACTTCAGAAGAATGACAGAAGACAAGACACGCTGGGGTGAACCTATGAAAGCTCTTCTCGGTGCTTTTGAAGCCCAGATGGGATTCGGACTTCCTTCAATCGGCGGTAAGGACAGTATGTCAGGAACCTTTAATGACCTTGATGTACCTAACACACTTGTATCATTTGCAGTTGATACCGCAAGTGAAAAAGATGTTATCACTCCTGAACTTAAAAAAGCCGGTAACGTACTTGTTCTTTTTGAGATTAAGAGGGACAAATTCGATATACCCGTATATGCACAGGTTATGGAAATGTTTACAAATGTTGCCGACGCAATTGCAAAGCATAACATCGTCAGCGCATATACACTTAATGCCAAGGGAATTGTTCCGGCAGTCAGCAAAATGGCATTCGGTAATATGTTAGGTGTAACAATTAACGAAGATGTTGACGCAGCAGAACTTTTTGCACCAAAATACGGATGTATAGTTGCAGAAGTACCTGCCGATAAGGTATCTGCCCTTACAGGAGATTACCGTGTGATAGGATTTGTCAATGATAAGGCAGCTTTTGAATACGGAAATGTATCAATAGACATTAAGACAGCACTTGACACATGGAAAAAGCCTCTTGAGAAGGTATTCCCAACAATTGCCGTTAAGGGTGGAGAAAAGCTTGATACACCTGTATATAATGCAAAAGAGATTTATATTTGCAAAAATAAAATTGCAAAGCCTACAGTATTTATTCCTGTATTCCCGGGCACTAACTGTGAATACGACAGCACAAAGGCATTTGAAAGAGCCGGTGCGGATGTAATTACAAAGGTATTCAGAAATCTTACAGCAGATGACATAAGAGAGTCTGTAGACGAATTTGAAAAGTCAATCAACAAAGCACAGATTATTATGTTCCCTGGCGGATTTTCCGCAGGTGATGAACCTGATGGTTCAGCTAAGTTCTTTGCCACAGCATTCAGAAATGCCAGAATCAAAGAAGCTGTTGAGAAACTTCTCAACGAACGTGACGGACTTGCCCTCGGTATATGTAATGGTTTCCAGGCACTTATTAAACTTGGACTTGTGCCTTACGGAAAGATTACAGAGCAGTCGGCAGACTCACCTACACTTACAATGAACACAATAGGACGTCATATCTCTAAGATGGTATATACAAAAGTTGTTTCCAATAAATCGCCATGGCTTGCTAAAGCAACACTTGGCGGAACATACTGCAGCCCTGCATCTCATGGTGAAGGAAGATTTGTTGCCAATAAAGAGTGGCTCGATAAGCTTTTTGCGGAAGGAATGGTTGCTACACAGTATGTAGACCTTGATGGTAATCCGACAATGGATGAGGAGTGGAATGTAAACGGTTCTTATTGCTCAATTGAAGGTATTACAAGTCCTGACGGAAGAATATTCGGTAAGATGGCACACGCTGAAAGACGCGGAGATTCTGTTGCAATTAATATCTACGGAGATCAGGATCTTAAGATTTTTGAATCAGGTGTAGAATATTTTAAATAATATAAGGTGAAAGATAATGGCAAAACTCAGTGAAGTGGAAGAAATGCTTGAAAAAGCAGAAGCGGATGAAGAAAAGGGAAAGATAATAACCGGACATAAGAACAAAAAAGAAGATGAAGCAAAATCCGGATGGAAAGTTGTATTGGAATATGTCAGGGTTATTGCAATTGGTGCACTTATAGCTTTTTTACTTTGCAAGTTTGTTATCATCAACGCTGTTATTCCTACAAGATCAATGGTCAGCACGGTTAATGTTGGTGACCGCCTTATAGGACTGCGTATACCATATTATTTTACGGATCCTAAAAGAGGAGATGTTGTCATATTCAAAGCTCCGGAAGCAACCGGTGAGGATGCAGGCCAGCTTTATATAAAGAGAGTAATAGGGCTTCCCGGCGAGACTATAGTTATTAAAGAAGGTGTTGCATATCTTAAAAATGAAGACGGCAAAGAAGAATGTATTGACAATTCTGACTGGTGGAACGAAAAACCCAACGCCAATGATGTGAAAAATTATCAGGAAATAGTCCTTGGCGATAACGAGTATTTTATGATGGGCGATAACCGTAACCACTCATCGGATTCGAGAGTATGGGGACCCGTAACAAGAAAGGCAATTCTTGCAAAAGCATGGCTCAGATATTACAAAGGATTTAAAATAATAAAATAAAAAATGTGCTGTGAAATACCTTATAAAGGGAGTTTCACAGCATTTTTTTATTCTCTTGAAGAACTTTCGTAGTATATCGCCAGAGTTCCGGGACCGGAATGGGAACCGATTGTGGGACCTATCTGGTTTACCATTATTTCTTTTATATCAATGTTTTCTTTAAGATGGCTGTATATATACATGGCATCTTCTTCGCAGTCACAATGGCTTATCATTACAATGTCCTTCCCATGGGGAGATATATCGGATATTGTTTTACTGATAAGATATAAAAGGGATTTTTTTCTGCCTCTTACCTTATCGGTCAGCTTTAACTCACCGTTGTTATCCACAAATAATATAGGTTTGATATTGATAATGCTTCCTAAAACTGCGGCACTTTTTGAAAGACGTCCGCCATTATGAAGGTAGTGCAGATCATCAACCGTAAAAAGATGTATTATATGGGTCTTGACGTTGTTCAGGTATTCAATAAGATTATCGTAGGACATGCCGTTATTTTTATTTGATACAGCCTTATATAAAAGCATTCCTTCACCCATGCATGAACACAATGAATCAATTACGGTAATTTTTACGTCCTTATATTCAGCCTGTATTTCTCTTGATGCAATTACGGCATTCTGGCAGGTTGAGCTTAAAGCCGAAGAAAAAGCAATGTGGATAATATTTTTACATACCTTTATACAGTCTTCAAAAAAAGCTTTTGTTTCCGCTATATTTGGGGCTGTGGTTTTGGCACTTTCGCCATTTCGCATTCTGTGGTAAAATTCCGACAGGGGCAGAGTGTTTTTTTTACCGTAAATAACTCCGTCCATGTAATAGCAGATTGGAAGAACCGGAATATTATTATCTTTGCAAAAGGCTTCCGGAAGATCACAATTACTGTCCGTGGTAATTATATATTTCATATATGCCTCCTGATTTTTATTTTAGGTTTATATTTTAGCCAAAAAAATATCTTGACATACATAAGAAAGAATGATATATTGTAGAAGTTGTAAAAATAAAGAAGAGTATCCGCTCTCACCCCAGCCTAAGGTCAAGGGTTATATACATCAGACATTAAGTATGTTATTTGTGTGCGGATATTATTCTATCCGCACTTTTTTATTGGAGGTACACTACCATTAGCGAGTTAATGATTAATGAACAGATCAGAGACAAAGAAGTTCGTGTAATTGGCGTAAACGGAGAGATGATAGGAGTGATGTCATCTAAGGAAGCATATAAGCTTGCACAGGAAGCAGAACTTGATTTGATTAAGATTGCTCCTACAGCACAGCCACCTGTATGCAAGATTGCCGATTACGGAAAGTATAAGTACGAACAGCTTCGTAGGGAAAAGGAAGCACGTAAGAAACAGAAGACTGTTGAAATCAAAGAAGTACGTCTTTCACCTAATATCGAAAGCAATGACCTTAATACGAAGGTTAATGCTGCAAGAAAATTCCTTGAGAAGGGTGATAAGGTTAAGGTAACCTTGAGATTCAGAGGAAGGGAATTAGCTCATATGTCATCGAATAAGCATATTCTTGATGATTTTGCAGAGCAGCTTGCTGACTGTTCAGTAATAGAGAAACCTGCCAAAGTCGAGGGCAGAAGCATGGCAATGATTTTAGCTGAGAAACGTTAAAATACAAATCAGATATTTTTAAGGAGGATTTTTATTATGCCAAAAATGAAGACAAGCAGAGCCGCAGCTAAGCGTTTTAAAGTTACCGGTTCAGGCAAATTAAAAAGAAACAAAGCTTATAAGAGCCACATCTTAACAAAGAAGACAACAAAGAGAAAGAGAAATCTTAGAAAAGCAGCTCTTGTTGACTCAACAAATGAAAAGAACATGAAGAAGATTTTACCATACATCTAATTTGATGGTTCAATTAATTTTAGGAGGAAAATATAATGGCAAGAGTTAAAGGCGGATTAAACGCTAAGAAAAAACATAACAGAGTTTTAAAACTGGCTAAAGGTTACAGAGGAGCCAGATCTAAACAGTATAGAATTGCAAAACAGTCTGTAATGAGAGCTTTAACATCAGCATATGCTGGCAGAAAGCAGAAGAAGAGACAGATGAGACAGTTATGGATTGCAAGAATCAATGCTGCAGCAAGAATGAACGGACTTTCATACAGCAGGTTTATGTTCGGTCTTAAGACAGCAGGAATCGAAATGAACAGAAAGATGCTTGCAGAATTAGCTGTTAATGATGCAGCAGCATTTACAAAGCTTGCTGATGCAGCTAAGGCTAACTTAAAGTAATTTATGAATATAATATACTGGAAGTTCTTATGAACTTCCGGTATTTTATACTTGATATTTTAACCGGAATGTGGTATCATACCTTGTGAAAGTTGATATTCCTTGATAGCTCAATGGTAGAGCACTCGGCTGTTAACCGAGTTGTTGTAGGTTCGAGCCCTACTCAGGGAGTTTATGGCCCCATGGTCAAGCGGTTAAGACATCGCCCTTTCACGGCGGTAACACGAGTTCGAATCTCGTTGGGGTCATTGTAAGCCGAATCTGAAAATGGTTTGGCATTTTGTTTTTGTCGACATTTTGTAAAGTAAATAATAGCATATGCCGACATGGCTCAATTGGCAGAGCAGCTGATTTGTAATCAGCAGGTTATCGGTTCGATTCCGATTGTCGGCTCTATGGATGGATTCCCGAGCGGCCAAAGGGGGCAGACTGTAAATCTGTTGCGGAATGCTTCGGTGGTTCGAATCCACCTCCATCCATTAGTTTTCCAGCTTTGTGGCTTTTAGATATTGACGCGGGGTAGAGCAGTCTGGAAGCTCGTCGGGCTCATAACCCGGAGGTCGCAGGTTCAAATCCTGTCCCCGCTATTTACAATTTAATTTGTTATGCCCAGATAGCTCAGTCGGTAGAGCAGGGGACTGAAAATCCCCGTGTCACTGGTTCGATTCCGGTTCTGGGCACTGTTTAAAATTACTGTAGTAATGCAGTAATTTTTTTTATTGCATATAATAAGTATATAATGATAACATAGGGGGAGAGGTGAATTACATGAAAGATTTTTCTAATGAAGAATGGGGACTTGTACTAAATGGAGGAGGAGGTAAAGGTTCATATCAGATAGGCGTTTTCAAGGCACTTTTTGAACATCATATTAATGATTGTATAATTGCTGTTTCGGGAACCAGCAGTGGGGCACTTAATTCGGTTTTGTTCGCTAATGGCGACCTTAATGTGGCTGTTAATGCTTGGCAGGATATTACTCCAAAGTCTTTTTTACAGGTATCTCCGGAAATGGTGGATTTTAAAGAGGGCCTGGTACCCAGAGACGGGTTATTGGATATTTTTAAAAGATATATTGATTTTGATGTAATTCGTATGAGCGACAAGACTATTTATGCAACCGTTACCGATTTTGGACCTGTGGACAGTGGCAGTGGAACAGCGAAATATTACAGATTAAATTACAAGCCTGCGAATGAGATTAAAGATATTTTACTTGCATCTTCGGCACTGCCTATTATTTATGAACCGATAGTTATTAACGGAAATATATGCAGGGATGGTGGATTGACGGACAATATGCCGATTGAGCCTTTGTATATAGAAGGAATAAGACATTTTATAGTAGTCGGATTATCAGAGAATACGGAGATTAATAAGACGAAATATCCTGATGCTGAGTTTTTACTGATTAATCCGAGATACGATATAGGTAATTTTATAGATGGAACACTGGATTTTACGTCAAAAGGTGCAAGAAAAAGGATGGAGCTGGGTTATATTGACGCAATAAGGCAGCTTGAATTTTATGGTCAGGATATGTCATCCTCTGAAGTAAGATTTCAATATGATCAGGCAGTTCAAAGAGAATATAACAGATTTTTTGTCGAAGAAAAAAAGAGAGATTTAGAAGATATGGTCAATACGGATATGGATAAATTGAATGGCATATTGAACTTATATATGGGTGATTAGATGGGAGAACTGATAGATAAATTAATGAATTATGAAAAGGAAGGAATTTATCCCTTTCATATGCCCGGTCATAAAAGAAATATTGATGTATGTTTTAATCCATATAAATATGACATAACAGAGATAACAGGATTTGATGATTTACATAAGGCAGAGGATGTTTTGTTAAGGCTGACTGAAAGAATTTCAAAAATATATTCTGCAGATAAATCATATATACTGAATAATGGAAGCACATCAGGGATAATGACGGCAATTTCTGCCATTGCGGGATATAATGACACAGTGCTTGTGGCGAGAAATTGTCATAAATCGGTATATAACACACTTATACTCAGGGGAATTAATCCGGAGTATATTTATCCACAGGTAGACAAAAATACGGGGATAAATCTTGCAATAAATGCTTCAGATGTTGAAAAAGCATTAGAACTAAACAGCAAAATTAAAGCGGTAATAATAACGTCGCCCACATATGAAGGTATTGTTTCAGATATTGAAGAAATTTCCAAGGTGGTACACAAGAGAAACATTCCATTAATTGTTGACTGTGCCCATGGGGCACATTTTGGCTTTAGTGATTTTTTTCCTGAAAATCCGGTCAGGCTGGGTGCTGATATGGTTATAATGAGTCTCCATAAAACATTGCCTGCATTTACCCAGACTGCGGTAATGTGCGTTAAATCAGGGTTTGTTGATATTGATGAAATTGACAGATATTACCATATATATCTAAGCAGTAGTCCTTCTTATATTCTGATGGCATCTGTGGAATATTGTATGGATTATCTGAATGATAATATATTTTTAAAATATAAGAACAAACTGATAAGTTTTTACGAAAAGTGTAAATTAGAAAAACTTCATTTTTATCCTACAGAAGATATGGGTAAAATTGTAATATCAACATGGGACTGTGATATAAACGGAATACAGTTAAAAGAAATTTTGAGAGATAAATACCGGCTGGAAATGGAAATGGCTTCACTTGAGTATGTTATAGCAATGACAAGTGTGTGTGATACCGTAGATGGATTTAACCGTCTGGCGGATGCTATGATGGAGATTGATTCCTTATGCAATAAAAAGCAAAAGCAGGAGTTTACTGTTCCTGAAAGGGCCGGGACAGGGATTACATTATATGAAGCTGTTTCTTCTGTTAAGAGAAAAATAAAATATAATGATGCAGAAGGAAAAATAAGCGGAGACTTTATTTTTGCATACCCGCCCGGAATACCGGTTATTACGCCGGGTGAGATTTTTAATAAAAAAATAATAGAGTGTATTGACCGGTATGTGGAATCCGGAGCTAATATGTATGGCATTGATTTACATAAAATGGTTAGTATATGTACAGAAGAAGGATAGAAAATGGCTAAATTGTTTGTTATTATGGGTAAGAGTTCAACGGGAAAAGATACTGTTTACAAAGAACTTTTAAAAAGTGGAAGTCTGAAACCTATTGTGATGTATACCACCCGTCCTATGCGGGAAGGTGAGACTGATGGAAAAGAATATTTTTTTACCTCGGATAAAGATGTGGAAGCTTATCAGGCGGAAAATAAAATAATAGAAATGAGAAGCTACAACACCATACAGGGACTATGGCGTTACTATACTCTGGATGACGGACAGATTGATAGAAATTCAGATGACAAATATGTAATTATTGCAACACTTCAGGCATATGAAATTTATCTTGCATACTATGGAAGTGATATGGTTATACCGATATATATTGAGGTAGATGATAAGACAAGGATTCACAGGGCAATAGAAAGAGAGGACAGGCAGCATCATCCGGATTATGTGGAAATGTGCAGAAGGTTTCTGGCAGATGAACAAGATTTCTCAGAAACCAGCATTAAAAACGCAGGAGTCGGTAAGCGGTACGTTAATGCCATCCTTTCAGATTGTGTAAATGAAATTTTGCTTGATATAGATAAAATAAATTAATTATGGTATAATGATTTTTATTATAGGAGGCATAATATGGAGATAAAAGTAAATGATATATCTGCTACAACACAGGTAGAACAGAACACAACAGCAAAAGCCTCTGACAGCTCGTTTAAGTTTATGCTTGTAAGCAATATTCAGGAAAAAGATCTGCAGAATAAATTAAGTTCACTTATGGAAGAGATAGACAAGCAGGGTGAACGAATATCAAAGCATATGGATATTTCCGATATGAAGAGATACAGGGGACTGGTTAAGGAATTTATGAATGAAGTGGTGAACAGATCTCATGAATTTTCCAGGGAGAATTTTCTGGACAGACGTGGAAGACACAGGGTTTACGGAATAGTGAGGCTTGTGGACAAGAATCTGGATGAGCTTGCACAGGAACTTGTAAGTGATGAGAAAGACAATCTTGATATACTTAACAGGGTTGGTGAGATAAAGGGGTTGCTTTTGGATTTAGTAGTTTAGAAAGGGTTAATATATGTCAGAATACAGCAAAATAATAGGACACGAAAATATAATAAGTCAGCTTATATCAGCAGTGAGTATGTCTAAAATTAATCATGCGTACATTTTTAACGGTCCGGATGGCTCAGGCAAGAATATGTTGGCAAAAGCTTTTGCACAGGCTCTTTTGTGCGAAAAGCAGGGACCTGAGGGATGTGGAGAGTGTCATTTTTGCAAACAAACAGAATCGGGAACTAATCCTGATTTAATATATATAAGACATAGCAAAGAAAATATTATAAGTGTTGATGATATTAGGGAATCCCTTGTTCAGGACATACAGATAAAGCCATACAACGGTTTGTATAAAGTTTACATAATTGATGAGGCAGAGAAACTGACGGTTCAGGCTCAGAATGCATTGCTAAAGACAATAGAAGAACCACCGGAATACAGTGTTATCATTTTTCTGACTAATAATGCTGATATTTTTTTACAGACAATTTTATCAAGATGTATAGTTTTTAATTTGAAACCGTTGAGAGATGATGTGATAACAGATTACCTTATTAAGACTTACAAAATAGCTGATTATGAGGCAAAAGTATGTTCCTCATTTGCACAGGGAATATTAGGGAAAGCAATAAGGCTTTTTGAATCGGAAGATTTTAACGGAGTAAAAGAAGCAGCGGTACGGCTTGTAAAAAATATATATTCTTATGAGATATATGACCTGATTGAAGAAGTCAAAATGATATCGCAGAATAAAGTTAATATTAATGATTTTATAGATATACTTGAGATGTGGTACAGGGATGTAATTCTTTTTAAAGTAACAAAGGATCCTAATAATCTGATTTTTAAGGATGAAATCAATTATATCCGTAAATCAGCGAGTAAAAGTTCGTATGAAGGACTTGAAAATATCATAAACGGATGTGAAATTGCAAAATCCCGTATCAAAGCAAATGTTAACTTTGATTTGGCGATTGAGCTTATGTTATTGAATATTAAGGAGAACTAGAATGATAAAAGTTATTGGTGTCAGATTCCGACAGGCAGGAAAAGTATATTACTTTGACCCTCTTGATATGGACATAAAAAGAGGTGACCATGTTATCGTTGAGACAGCGAGAGGTGTTGAGTACGGCAACGTTGTAATGGGGCTTAAAGAAGTTGAAGAAGATAAAGTCGTATTACCATTGAAACCGGTTATCCGCGTTGCAACAAAGGAAGACGATAAGAAAGAACAGGAGAACCGCGTCAAAGAGAAAGAAGCATATAAGATATGCCATGAAAAGATAAGAAAACATGGACTTGGTATGAAATTAATAGATGCCGAGTATACCTTTGATAATAATAAAGTGCTTTTTTATTTTACTGCGGATGGAAGAATTGATTTCAGGGATCTTGTAAAAGACCTTGCATCTGTTTTTAAAACAAGAATTGAACTCAGGCAAATCGGTGTAAGAGATGAGACAAAGATTCTCGGTGGTCTTGGAATATGCGGAAGAGCATTGTGTTGTCATTCATATTTGTCAGAATTTGCACCGGTTTCGATAAAAATGGCAAAAGAACAGAATTTGTCATTAAATCCTAGCAAAATATCAGGTGTATGTGGCAGACTTATGTGCTGTCTGAAAAATGAAGAGGAGACATACGAATATCTTAACAGCAGACTTCCACAGATGGGAGATAAGGTAACCACAGTTGACGGATTTACCGGAGAGGTCACCAATATCAATGTATTAAGACAGCTGGTTAAAGTTAAAATATCACTTGAAAATGATGAAAAAGATATTAAAGAGTATAAAGTTTCAGAGATAAAATTTAAACCAAAAAGAAGACGTAACAACATAAATGATGAGTTATCAGATAAAGAAATCAGAGAACTTGAGGAACTTGAACGTAGGGAAGGAAAATCTAAGTTAGATGACAATTAATTTAAAAGAAGATGAAAGACTTGATGACCTTCAAAGAAACGGATATAAACTGATTCAGAATACAAAAATATTTTGTTTCGGTATAGACGCTGTGCTTTTATGTTCATTTACAAAAGTAAATGAAGGAGATAAAGTTCTTGATTTATGTACGGGAAACGGAGTTATTCCAATTCTTTTAAAGGGAAGGACCAAAGGAAGCCGGTTTTCAGGCCTTGAAATTCAGGATATTAATGTTGATATGGCAAAAAGAAGTGTTGAATATAACGGTATCGGCGAATTTGTTGATATTGTTAAAGGAGATGTAAAAGAAGCTTCAGGTATTTTTGGTGGAGCTTCTTTTGATGTTGTGACCTGCAATCCGCCATATATGAATGAGAATCATGGACTTAAAAATCCTGACAGCCATAAGGCAATCGCCAGACATGAAATCTTATGTACGTTGGAAGATGTAGTAAGAGAGGGCGCTAAAGTACTAAAACCCGGCGGAAGATTTAATATGGTACACAGACCACAGCGACTGACTGAAATAATTGGTATAATGGAAAAATATAAATTACAGCCCAAAAGAATAAGATTTGTGCATCCGTTTATTGAAAAAGAAGCTAATCTTGTACTTATTGAGGGCGTCAGAGGAGGCAGACCTATGATAAAGGTTGAGCCGCCTGTTATTGTATATGAAAGTGCCGGAAAATACACTGATGAAATAGCATCATTATATACCGGGTAGTCAGATTATCAGAGGAAAAAGATATGGATGAATTCCAAAAAGGAAAATTATATTTGTGTGCGACGCCGATAGGCAATCTTGAAGATATGCCTGTCAGGGCAATAAGGTTAATGAAGGAAGCCGACGTAATTGCTGCCGAAGATACGAGAAACAGCATTAAGTTAATTAACCATTTTCAGATTGATACGCCGATGACCAGCTATCATGAATTTAATAAATATGACAAAGCCAGAGCACTTGTTGACAGGATGTTAAAAGGTGAAACGGTTGCACTTATTACCGATGCTGGTACACCGGGGATTTCTGACCCCGGAGAGGAACTTGTAAAACAATGTGTAGAAGCAGATATCGAGGTTATATCGGTGCCGGGACCTGCAGCATGTATAAATGCACTTATTATATCGGGACTTTCTACAAGAAGGTTTTGTTTTGAAGCCTTTCTGCCTTCAGATAAAAAAGAGAGAAATGAAGTTCTTAATGAGCTGGCAGCAGAAACAAGAACCATGATAATTTATGAAGCACCCCACAGGCTTGTTAAAACATTAACAGAACTTATGAATATCCTGGGACAGGACAGAAAAATTGCCGTATGTAAAGAATTAACCAAAAAACATGAGACGGTATTCAGGACGGTTATTTCTGAAGCGGTGGATTATTACACGGTAAATGAACCAAAAGGTGAATATGTACTTGTAATAGAGGGACTGGACAGAGAAGTAATTAAAAAAGAAAAACAGGCTGAATGGGAAAAAATGACAGTTGAAGAACACCTTGATTATTATAGAAAACAGGGTATTGATAATAAAGAAGCAATGAAAATGGTTGCAAAGGACAGAGGGGTATCAAAAAGAGATATCTACAATCTGACAATGAAATAAATAAAATTTTTATTAAGATTTTTAATAAAAAATAAATTACGCCAAAAGGGTTGACATAAGGATTCTTTTGGCGTTTAATATGTCTTACATTCGGAAACGCGGAATCCCGCAGGACTTAATTAGTCTTTAGTATCGATACATTTCGGATTAAATTCACATTTATAACTTAATAGAAAGAGGTGTCATATATTGGCTGAGACCAATGATATTTCTGTAGATGCGCTGGAGGAAATTGTCCGTACCGGTGGAGACGAACTTGTAACAGGCTTTGTAAGGTTTAAGAAAGTACATAAGTGCAAGGGTTATAAGGACGCCGGTCATAAGGCAGCCGTCAGATTTTCCAAAATAACGGGTGGACGAATTTTAGAAAATAATAAATATGCCGCCGTTATCAGGTTCAGATGGATTATTCTGTTGATTTTATTTGCTCTTGTAGCACTGTTGTTTGGAATATGGAGGATAACGGGACATGCAGAGGAAAAAGATGCAGAGAAAATAGTTCCTGCTACAATTGATGTGCTGCCTTCTGTAGACAACAGAGGAGATTTTATTCCTGACACAATGGACGTACCGGGTTTTTCTGATATTACCCTTACGGATGAGTACAAGAATATTATTTTATATAATCCGTCATCAAATTACTGTATGCTTAAATATACGATTATTTCTGATGGTATATGTCTTTATGAATCCGGGTATCTGCATCCGGGAGATGTAGTGGAGGCTGATATTTTTAACAGACTTGTTAAGGGTATATACAGCGTGGAGGTAATAACTACAGGATATACGGAGGAAGCAAAGGAGCTTAACTCCGTCAGACAAAATATTAATATAACAAGAAATTAGGAGGAAAAAAATGGGCAAAAAAATAATAATGATTCTGCTGTCGGCAGTATTTATATTTACGACGAGTGAGCAGGTAAGGGCAGCAGAAATTAGTACCAATGGAGGAAGCGTAAGCGTTCCTGTAAGGTATACTGTGGACAATACTGCATTTACCATAACGATACCAACGGTTATATGGGCAGGAACATCTGAAACGGAGTTTGAGATTACAGCAGGTAATATTAACTTAAGGCCTGATGAAGAGATACAGGTTTTTATAAAAGAAGGATGCGACGAGCAAAGTAAAATAAAACTGCTAAGGCAGGGAGACACACAGAATGTTTCGGTTCTTGAAACAAGTGTAAAGGTAAATGAAACAAGCCTTTCCGACAATAATTACAGAGTCGGCAGATTTGTGGACAAGTCCGGAACTGTGAATCTTGACGGTAAGGTTACACTTAGTCCCCTTAATATAGACAAGGATACTAAGGCAGGAGACTATCTGGCAACCGTTGTTTTTGAAGTAAAGTTAGGTTCTTATGAAAAGTAATAATATCAGAAAGTTAATTTTATGTATTATTGCAGCAATACTGATACCCTTAAGGGTATCGGGGGCTGCATACTGGCAGGGTAATAATGTTTTTAACCCTGATGAAGGTTCGCTATGGGGCGTTACAAAGGATGAGATAGTAAAAGTAACGGATTATAAAAGGGTATACAGTTTTGATGATATTAATTCTTATTCTGCGTATATTACAAATAATCCGGGTTTCCTTGGCAACAGTATCGAGAATAGTTTTTTCTGGTTTACGAAGTCAAGGCTTGCTTATGTAAAATTATTTAAGGTCAAACCGGGACAAAAGGTATCATTTCTTTTTAACCGTTCAATATATCTTTATTGTGCTGAATTTGATACGGATTTCAGGCTTGTCAAGGATGGAAATTGGGGAACTAACGGAACTGTTTACGAGATGAGTGATGATACATCATGGATAATGGTAGTGTTCAGGCAGGTGAACGGAGATTTAAGCGAGGGCTCGGGAAATGATACGTTCATAAGCGGTGATGATATCCTGGCCTATGATAAGCGATATATTATTTTTGAACCGTTTAAGTACACTTTGGATATGAATGGAGGTGTGTATATGGATTCCACGGCGGCAGTTACAATGAACAGACTGGGTGTTGAACAGATTACATTACCGACGCCGGAAAGAACCGGATATATATTTAAAGGATGGAAAAGTCCAAACGGAAAGCTGTATAACGAAACCCTGACTAATGTTTTTGATGAAGAATTATTTAAAGATACAACACTTACGGCAGATTGGGCAGAAATTGAAGCAGAAAGTATTTCAATAGACAGGGAATATGCTATTCTGGAGCAGAACAGCGGTAATACAGTTAATCTTAAAGCGACGGTATATCCCGACAATGCGGTTAATAAAAATGTTATTTTTACCAGTAGTGATGAAAGTATAGCTACAGTTGACGCGGATGGTAAGGTTACCGCAGGAAAGACCGGTGTTGCAGAAATAACGGCAAGAACGGCAAATGGAATGACTGCAAAATGCAGAATTTATGTAATGGGCTTTGAAATATCGCTACCGTCAGTATGTAATGTCAATCAGGTATATGAAGTTGACATTAATATATACAATAACGGCAGCAGTGATATGGAAGGCAGGAAAAGGGTAATTGTTGATTGCGATGAAACGGTGGAACTGGTAAGAGTCGGTGATATTTCAACAAAATGCCTGGCAGTAGCAGAAAAAACGGCTGAATATAACGGAGAATTTGTATTAAAGAATAATGAATTTTTTGCAGATACTACGGATTCTGAGAAGGTATATTACAGATTATCAGAAAAGGAGGCAATAAAAAAAGCAGGCGACTATGAAGGTAATGTAACCTTCACAGTCAGCGTGCTGTAAAATTAAGCAAATAATAATGCAAGTGAGATAACAATCTGAACGATTGCAAATCTGAAAACAACCTGTGTGTCAGACCAGCCTTTATTCTTACGCATGTGGTCGTGAATAGGTGTACGGGTATTTTTTAGTATTTTAATCTTAAAGAATCTGAGTAAAAATACTTTAAAAAGACCAAGACCTCCATCAACAATAAGAACTAACGCAGCCGGAATGTAAAGTAAAGGACTTCCTGTTTTTAAAACCGCAAGTGCAAGGAAGAATCCGATAGCTCTTGAACCGGCATCTCCCATTAACAACCGGCTTGGTGATGCATTGAACCAGAGATAACCCAGCAGACATACTGCAAACAGGAGAATCATGTGTTTAATGGTTGAATCAATGCCGACAGGTGAGGCGGCACTCTTAATCTGGCATATACCATATATTGTAAGCATCGATATAATTGAAAGTGTGCCGCATAATCCGTCAACACCATCGGAACAGTTGGTTACATTAATACTCATCCAAATCAGAACAACGGCGAGAATACCGAATAATACGGGTGGTACTGTTACTCCTGCATCCGAGAAAAAGAACTGGATATGAGTACCATTGTAATTAATGTAAGTAATTGCACATATAATAGCAAGAATCAGGTCAATCAGAGCCTTCTTATATTCGCCCCATGGCGAATCGGAACGGTCATCAAGGTAGCCACTAAGCATGGAAGCAGTGATAAGAATAACATAAATTAATATTTCATTGGAATATGGAACAAATAAAATTGTACATAATGCAAATACAAGTACAAAAATTATTCCGGCACCCCTTGGTTTGCCTTCGGATTTCTGACCATTTACCGCAAATGCACGGCCCTGATCTCTGGGAAGGATATTTTTACAAAGATTAGTAATTACACATGTGGCGATAAATGCAACAAGAATACCGATAAAAGTAATTTCACTTATGTATGAATTACCTAATAATTTTATTATCATAACTTGAGCCTTTCTTTATTTAAAATATGGGAAAATTATAGCACAACAAGGTAGTAATATGCAAAAAAATATGATATAATTTTTCCATACTTTTAAAGAGAATACGGTTAATAAAATAGATAGGCAGGAAGGCGTATGAGCAGTAACAATGTTTTTTTAACAGACACAGATAAGTATCTTTTCGGAAAGGGCACACATTATGAGATTTATGAGAAATTAGGAGCACATATTACTGAGGCAGATGGGAGAAAAGGCGTGTATTTTGCAGTATGGGCACCTAATGCAGCAGGTATATGTGTAGTGGGGGACTTTAATAACTGGTGCGGTGACAACTATGAGATGAGAAGACATGATGACTCAGGCATATTTGAACTCTTTACGGAGAACGCACACGAAGGAAGTCTTTACAAATACCTTATATATACTAAGGACGGCAGAATGTTATACAAGGCTGATCCCTATGCAACCTATAGCCAGAGAAGACCGGATAATGCATCCATTGTATATGATATTAACAGATATCAGTGGAATGACGGACAGTGGCTTGCAGAGGAAGAAAAGGTAGCACCAACTAAAAAACCGATGGCGATATATGAAGTCCATCTTGGTTCGTGGAAAAAGAAAGATGACGGAACCCCTGAGGGATTTCTTAATTACAGGGAATCGGCAGTCCAGTTGGTTGACTATATGAAATATATGGGATATACACATATAGAACTTATGGGAATAGCAGAGCATCCATTTGACGGTTCGTGGGGGTATCAGGTTACAGGATATTTTGCACCAACGTCAAGATACGGGACACCTGAAGACTTCATGTATTTTGTAGATTATCTTCATCAGAACGGAATAGGAGTAATTCTTGACTGGGTACCTGCCCATTTTCCAAAGGATGAGCATGGACTTGCTAATTTTGACGGAACACCTACATATGAGTATGCGGATAGCAGAAAGGGTGAACATCCTGACTGGGGAACCAAAATATTTGACTATGGAAGAACTCAGGTAATAAGTTTTCTTATATCCAATGCTTTATATTGGGTAGAGAAATTCCATGTAGACGGATTGAGGGTGGATGCAGTTGCATCTATGTTGTACCTCGATTATGGAAGAAATCAGGGACAGTGGGTTCCTAATAAGTATGGCGGAAACGGTAATCTCGAAGCAATGGATTTTTTCAGGCATCTTAACAGTGTTATGCGTTCAAGAAATCCAAGAGCCATAACAATTGCAGAAGAATCAACCGCATGGCCGGGAATAACCGCATCCGAGGAAAAAGGCGGTCTTGGATTTACATTCAAATGGAATATGGGCTGGATGCACGATTTCCTTGAATATATGAAGCTTGATCCATATTTTAGATCCAATAACCATAATAAGATGACCTTTGCAATGACTTATGCGTACAGCGAGAATTTTATTCTTGTACTTTCACATGATGAAGTTGTTCATCTTAAATGTTCAATGATTAATAAGATGCCGGGTGAATATGAAGATAAATTTGCCAATCTTAAAGTAGGATATACTTTTATGATGGGACATCCCGGTAAGAAATTGTTATTTATGGGACAGGATTTTGGACAATGGGCTGAATGGAGCGAATCAAAATCATTAGACTGGCATCTTACTAATGAGACTATGCACAGCGATTTACAGAAGTATGTTAAGAGTCTTCTTTCAATATATAACAGGTATAAGGCGTGTTATGAACTGGATCAGGACCCGGAAGGATTTGAATGGATGGATCCGGATGACTATACCAGAAGCATATATAGTTTTGTCCGTAAGACGATGGACGGAAGGGACAGCATATTGTATGTATGTAATTTTACACCGGTTGCAAGGCCTGATTTCAGGGTTGGAGTTCCATGTCCCGGAAGATATACGCTCCTTCTGAACGAAAAGTGTGAAGAAGGTACAGAATATATTGCAGAAAAGATACCGACAGACAGAATGGAATATTCTATACCGCTTCCTCTGGCACCATACGGAACGGCAATAATAAAATTTAATTATAAAAAAGTCAAAAAACCGATAAAAAAAACTAAGAAATAAACCGAAATAGACTGTGTAGATATTACACAGTCTATTTTTTTCTTGGTTTAGGAGAAGTTATATGAGAATTGATGTTAATAATGATAATAAAGTAAGCGTAAGCAAAGTTAATGAGATAGATAAGAACGTTACTAAATCAACAGGTGCGGACAAAAATGAAATATTTGATGCCGGCGTAATGACAATGAAATTTTCTGATGTTAATAAAAGCAGTAAAGCATTTGGAATACTTGAACAGGATATTTCAGCTGATGATATTAAGGCAAAAGCAGAAGTGATTAAGAATAATTTATCGGTAATTGAAAGCCAGATGGAATCCGGAAATGTTGTAAAAGTAGATGACGAGGGAATAGATATTAACAATACAAGGACCGATAAGATTGTTACGGTTGTTGAACGTATCCAGATAAAACTGGCTGCATATTGTGATGATTTTAACATTACAGCGACGGGAATAGATATGGAAGATATTAAGGCGGTAACAGGAAACGCGGCAACTTATAAAGCGGCAGCACTTATGTCTGACAGCGAAAAGGCATATCTTGTAAAAAATAAACTGGAACCGACCATTGAGAATGTATATCATGCAATCCACTCAGGGGCAAAGGATAATACGGGCAATCTTCTTACGGATGATGAGTGGAAAGAAATCCTTCCACAGGTGAAAAATATTATAAAAGATGCAGGCCTTGACGTTAATGAAGATACATTAAGCCTCAGCAGATATATGATTGATAATGAGATTCCGCTTGATAAAGAGAATTTACAGTATTTTGATATGTTAAATAAGCTGGAGACTCCTGATGACAAGACCGTTACGGAAAGAATTGCCGCGGCGGTAATTGAGGGTAAATCACCTGAAAAAACTAAAGTAACAGGTGAAAAGCAGCCTTTTGAAAATACAGTAAGGGCAATAGCGGTTCTTGCACAGGCAGATATGTATAATATAATGGCATTGGCAAAAGAAGATGTAAGAACCCTTGATGTTCTTGCGGATATAGAAGCAGACGACACAGGTATCGAACCGGATTTTGGGAATCAGACTTTCACAAAGACTTACAGAATGATTCAGGAGACCAGACTGATGATGACGATTGAAGCAGGAAGAGTTCTTGAAAATAACGGAATATCAGTCAATACAACGGAATTATCTGAACTTGTGGAAAATCTTAAAAAGTATGAAGCTGCCGCAATGACTGAAAATACGGACACAGAAGTATCTGTTGAGGAAGTGGATAGAGTAAATGATATACTCCTTGCCATGGAGCAGTTAAAAACATCACCGGCAGCAGTTCTTGGAGAGGTTAAAGACGAAGAAAGAATAACCCCTGAATTGCTTTCTGTAAGAACCGATAGAAGCATGACTGCGGCAAAAGAGTACGAAACACTTAGCACAGAGGTACGTACGGATCTTGGCGATAATATTAATAAGGCGATAAAGGCAAGCACGGATGATATATTATCGGGCATGGGATATGAAAATAACGAAGAAAACCGGAGAGCCGTAAGAATACTGGCATATAACAATCTGGAAATGACGGAAGAGAATATAGACAGGATAAAAGATCTTGATAAATCTGTTAATCTTCTTTTTAAATCAATGACAGGTGAAAAAACACTTAAAATGATAAGGGACGGAAAGAATCCTCTCACAACAGATATCAGGGAATTATGTGATTATTTTAATAATATTCCCGATGAAGAAAAGATTGAAAAATACAGTGAGTTTTTATACCGTCTTGATAAGGATAATAAAATAACCCCTGAAGAAAGGGAGAAATACCTGGCAGTATATTCGCTTATAAATAAATTTGAAAAGGACGGAATGACGGCACTGGGTCAGGTATATGACTGCAATATGGAATTTACCATGGGAAATCTTCTCACCTCATATATGACATTAAAAAGCGGCGGGGTTGACAGGACTGCAAAAGAAGATACCGGAATAGGAGAGATAAAAGATAAAGTGTCCTATTACAAACATCTTTTTGCCCAAATCGGTAATAAAGTAACGCCTGAGACACTTGAAAAAATGACAGACATTGATGATTTGTCTTTAGAAAAATTTGCGGAGCAGGTAGAAAAAGAATACGAAAACAATATCAGCGAAGAAAATATAAAAGATATTGAAAATGCCGTTAATGCGGAAAGTGATGTAATGAAGTTCATGGCCCAGTATGAAGTGCCGGCTACAATTAATAATATAAATGAAGTCAGAAAACTTTTAAAAAAACCTGAAAAGGTATTTGAAAAAACAGATGGAAGCAGACTTGCGGATAACACGGATGATAAAGATAAACTTTTGCAGGAATATGAGACAATAAGCCGCAAAGCCCATGAAGATATTATGAACAGCCTTTACGATAATCAGAACAGACTTGATATAAGAAGCCTTAAACAGATAAATACAAGCATGAAACTTTTAAACGGACTGGCAAAGAAAAATAATTTCTTTTTCCCATGCAGACAGGACGGCAAGGAGATACTCGTAAATCTTAAAGTTGTGGAATCCGGCAGTGATAAAGGCAGCTTCCAGATTAGTTTTGACGGTGAAAAATACGGAAAAATATCGATAGAAGGAAAAATTAACCAAAATTCCTTAAACGTAAATATTTTAAGTGACAACAGCGAAGCATTGGGAAACATACAGAAAAAGGCAGAAATGCTTGAAGAAAAACTTGCTGATTTTAACAATGTAAATATTACAACGGGCAAATCGGATGAAATTCCGGAGATTCAGGCTAAAATCAATGAAAATGTGTCTACGGAGAAATTGTTCAAGACTGCTAAAATTTTTATCATGGAATTTGCTAATTAAAATCAATAATCTGACGATATATAAAGTATAAAAATGTAAAATTATAACAGGCATAAAATATAGAAAGTGGTGGAACAATGAGAGTAAATTGCAATATATCAGCAATAATTGCTAATAATCAGTTATCAAAAAGCGAAGACGCATTAAGCAGTGCAATTGAGAGACTTTCATCAGGTCTTAGAATAAATAAAGCAGAAGATGACGCATCGGGAATGGCTATCTCCAAGAAGATGCACGCACAGATAAAGGCGATTGAACGTTCGGCTAATAACACGCAGGACGGCGTATCGGTGGTGCAGACAGCAGAGGGAGCATTGAGCGAACTTGAAAATATTCTTCAGAGAATGAGGGAATTATCGGTTAAAGCGGCATCTGAGACAAACAGTGGAGAAGAAAAAGACGCTATACAGGTAGAAATCAACCAGCTTATAAAAGAAGTAGACCGAATTTCAACAAGTACAGAGTATAACACAATGACACTTCTTGACGGAACACTGCAAAGAAGAGCTTATGCTGATAAGGATAATGTAAGTGCAACCATATCAGACACGGTAACAGCAGGAGAATATTCTATTGAAGTAACAAAGGAAGCTACAAGACCATCGGTTGATCTTGACTTACCTGCAAATGCACCATCGGCAGGATATATAAGTATCAATGGTGTAAAAGTTGACATCGAAGCCGGTGAAAGCATTTCAAGCATAGAAAGCAAGATTCAGGAAGCATGTGAAAGATCCAATGCCACTATGAGCAAAGATAACGGCACAATGACAATTTCCGGAAAGATGTACGGAAAAAATGAACAGCTTAAAATCACATTTTCAAGTGCGGAAATAGCAGGAATGTTTGGACAGACAGATACTAATATCATGGTAAACGGTACGGATTGTGAAGCAGCATTAAAGAAAGGTTTTTCATCAACTGCAACATTAACTACAGAAGGAGCCAATATAACAGTTAAAGATATCGGTTCTTTTGAAATGGATATAGAGATACCGGGTGATACAAAATATGCCGAATGTGTTATTAAGGCAACCGACATAGGTATTATGAGAATCCAGGCAGGAGCCAACGAAGGCCAGCAGCTCAGCATAGGTATACCTGAAGTCAGTATGCACACACTTGGTCTTGATAATCTTAATCTCAGGACAGAAGATTGTGCAAAAGATGCAATGACAAGACTTGACGGTGCAATCAGCAAAGTATCATCAATAAGGTCAAAACTTGGTGCATACCAGAACAGACTTGAAACAGCAACAGGAAATCTTAACGAATATAATGAAAATATAACGGCTGCACTTTCCAGAATAGAGGATTGCGATATGGCAGCAGAGATGACTGAATTTACTGCCCAGAATGTAAAAACACAGGCAGCAACATCAATTCTTGCACAGGCAAACCAGAGACCGGAGACTATATTGCAGTTATTACAGTAATTAGAGGTGACTATATTGACCAGAGAGCAGTTAAAAGATTATGGAATAAAGGTTACTCAGGCGAATGGAACAGAACTTGTCAAACTGACATTGGAGCTCGCAGCAGAGTATGTGGGTGAAGCAGAGAAGTCTGTAGATGACAGAGATTTATTTACAGCCAGGATTAATAAAGCGAGAGCTTTCATAGCACATCTGATATCATCTTTGAATATGCGGTACGAGATAAGCAGCCAGTTACTTAATATATATTTATATCTTAATTCTGAACTGTTAAAGGCAGGAATTAAGGGGGACGCCACATTACTTCCAAGATTCAGAGGCATACTTTCTAGCCTGTCCGAAGCATTCGGAGAGATATGTAAAGAAGACACTAACGGACCGGTCATGGAAAATGCCGAGCCTGTGTATGTGGGACTTACTTATTCCAAAGGCAAATTAAATGAAAGCACTTATATAGGAGAAAAAAGCAGAGGCTTTACCGTTTAGGTAAGCCTCTTTTTGTTTTATAGCATTTCGGCAGGTATTTCAACGTTGGATTCTTTTGCACGTTCCAAAAGAAACATATATCTTTTCTGTACGGAATTCAGTTCATATATACTGCTGTCTATTAAGTATGGGTCGAGGGCATAATCAAAGTTGGAGTAGGCAGCGGCAAGAGCGTTTCTTGTACTTTTAAGTTCGGATAAAAGATATTTCTCTTCATAGTTGACACTTGTTTTTCTTTTTTTCATGGTACTTATCCTTTCTCTGATGTAAAAAGTATACACAGAAAAAAGCTAAAATATACAATCGAAGGCACAAAAAATACAATATATATGTCAGAAAAAAATATTTTTTTAATTAGTTGACGTATGAAAAAATATGGTATATCGTATCAGTTACACACAAACATGTGTGTCTGAAATTCAGAAATTTCTAACTGCAGTGGATTACCGGAGGTGATAAGCCATTATTGGTTTATTTCTGGGAGTCTTAATCATAACATCAGTTGTTTATGATGTCTTTTACACTATAATTCCCAATTATCTGATTTTAATAGGTTATGGCATGCTGATTCCCTATGTAGTGATTGTGAATGGACCGGGGGAAATACCATTTATTTTAATTAGGATAATTACAGTTACGGCAGTATTGCTGATTGTATATTATGTTGGCGGAATAATGGCAGGTGACGTTAAATTACTTGGACTGATAAGTGGATACTTATGCGGCACAGATGTAATAAAGTACATTATTTTGGTATTTTATTTTGCAGCATTTATCGGTATTGTCAAAGTTCTGATGAACTTAATCATTGACAGGGAGACTCCCAAGAAGATAACAATTAAATTTTCATGCCCGATTTTTCTGGCATATCTTGTACTTTTTATTACGAAAGGAGGTATCAGGTGAAAGAAAGAGTGTGTTGCGTATATGATACAGACGAACGTTATGCCGTTAAATTAACAGAAGCAATGAACCGCAGTGATAAGGTCCCATATAAAGTTATGGCATTCAGCTCCGAAGAGGCATTGCTGGATTGCAACAGAAATTGTGAGATAGAAATGCTTTTGACAGGTGAGAATATTGACGCACAGGTAATATCGGAAATCAGATCTGCCCATATATATACATTGGGAGAAGGCACCGATGACACCGGCAACAATTTTATTAACAAATATCAGTCAACAGAGCGGATAATCACATTGATTTTTGCAGGAATGAAAGATTCGGGGACCGGATGCAATGATGTTAAAGGTGCTGTTACCGTAGTGTATTCTCCATCTTCCTGCTGTTTTAAAACAACAGTTGCACTGGCATATTGCAGACAACAGTCAGCCCATAAGAAAGTATTGTTTATAAGTTTTGAAGAGTTTGCAGGACTGGACAGCTTTTTTGAAAGGCAGGAAAAAGATTTATCGGAAGCATTATATTATTACATATCCAAAGGAAACAATAAGATATCCAAAATAGTTGAATGTATCGGAACAGGAAGGGATTTTGATTATCTTTATCCGGCAGGTTGTCCTGAAGACGTGGGTATTATTTCTGCGGAAAAGTTATTTGAATTTGTGGAGGTAATTGCACGTTCAGGAATCTATAAAGAGATTGTTGTGGATATGGGTAATCTCTGTAATAATCCGTTTGAATTTATAAGCCGCAGTAATAATATCCTAATGCCGGAGGCCATCGGTAATGTGGGAAAAGAGAAGCAGCAGAAATTTATGGATTATCTTGCAAAAAGCAGATTTAAAAATATAAGTAACAGGATTCATATTATCAGGCTGCCCTTCAGGCAGAATCTTTTCGGAGCTTCAATAACGGCAGATATGGTTTCCGGCGATGAAATTACAAAAGCACTGCAGGAAGTGAGTGTTATATGAATGAAGAGATAGCAAATTATATAAGAACACAGATACTTTTGAGAACGGATCCGGGACATGATATCGGGGATGATGAACTGTCTGCCCTGATAAATCGGATACTGATAGAAATAAAAAGTAAATATATAATCAATGTCATTGAGCGCATGAATATAGCAGCTTTTCTGATGAATGACATTAAGAAACTTGGAATATTACAGGAGCTTCTGGAGGATGACACTATAACTGAGGTTATGGTAAATGGATATAACAATATATTCTATGAAAGAAGCGGACACATATTAAAATGGGACAAGCAGTTTGAGTCAAAGGAAAAACTTTGTGACATAGTGCAGAGAATAGCAGCTAAGTCAAATAAGATTATCAATGAAAGTGTGCCTATTGCAGATACAAGGCTTGGCGATGGCTCAAGAGTCAATATTGTATTAAATCCTGTAGCTATCGACGGCCCTGTGGTAACAATAAGAAAGTTTTATAATACTCCGTTATCCATGGACAGGATGATTGAACTAAATTCAATTACCAGGGAAGCAGCGGATTTCCTGAAAGAACTTGTAGAAAATAAATACAATATATTTATAAGCGGAGGGACAGGGTCAGGCAAAACAACCTTTCTTAACGCACTTTCAAATTATATTCCATCCGACGAACGTATAATTACGATAGAAGATTCGGCAGAATTACAACTGTCGGGAACAGATAACCTTGTAAGGCTTGAAGCAAGAAATGCTAATATTGAAGGTAATAATGAAATTTCTATAAGAGAATTAATTAAAGCCTCGCTGAGAATGAGACCTGACAGAATTATTGTCGGAGAGGTCAGAGGAGGCGAGACAATAGATATGCTTCAGGCGATGAATACAGGACATTGTGGTTCCATGAGTACGGGTCATGCAAACGGACCTGAAGATATGATGGTACGTCTTGAGACCATGGTGCTGCTTGGAATGGATATACCATTGAAGGCTGCCCGAAATCAGATAGCCTCAGCTATTGATATAATAGTTCATCTCGGAAGACTTAGAGACAAGTCAAGAAGAGTTATCAGCATAAGCCAGGTTGGGAAGAAGGTTTCAGACAATATAGTTTTGACACCGATATATGAGTTTCTGGAAGAAGGAGAAGATGAGAAAGGAAAAATCAAAGGTTCGCTTAAAAGAACAGATAGGAAATTTATCAAAAAAGAAGACTAGCTTAAATGGAATTTTATTTATAAGATGGATTTTTGAAGCAGTGGTAATAGTAAGTTTAACAGGATATCTGTTTTATAATTCGGCAAAAGCTGTATTTATTATATCCCCGTACATTATTTTGCATATATGGCTCAGAAACAAAGCCTATATCGTCAAATGCAGGGAAAAGCAGATTGCATCATTTAAAGATGGAATACGATTTGTAAATAACAGTATGCATGCAGGTTATTCCATTGAGAACTCCTTTAAGGAAGCTCTTATCCAGATGGAACAGGTATATGGTAAGGATGATGATACCTACAAGGGATTCAAAAAAATTGTAGGAAGAATTATGTTAAATATTCCTATAGAACAGGCTTTTTATCAATATGCCGTTGAATCCGGGACAGAAGAGATACTGGATTTTGCAGAGATACTCAAATTTGCCAAACGTTCGGGTGGAAATATGTCACATATAATAAATAATACCGCTAATATAATCACAGAAAAAATCAGTCTTAAGCAGGAAATAAGTACTGTGATTGCCGGCAAAAAATTTGAACAGATGATATTAAGTGCTGTTCCGGCAGGAATAATATTGTATATGAGAGTATCTTCCTTTGGGACTATTGAAAAACTTTATGGAAATCTGTTTGGGATAATTGTAATGTCTGTATGTCTTTTTATCTATATCGTTTCTGTAATTATCGCATCACGGATATCATCAATTAAAATATAGCTATGAAGAAAAATAAAATACTGATTTTTATTGTTATCGTAACAGCTATTGTGGCTGTTATCAGGACAGTTTCTGCACAAAACCAGGTTAAGCAGTTAAAAAGAGAAGAATATGGCGGAGGTGACAGGGAATATTCTCTCGTTATGGAGAAAGATGGCAGAGACTGTGAAGTTAATCTTACAGTTAATCCGAAAATACCGGATGAAGCTGAACTTAATAAAATGTTTGAAGACATTTATGAAAACATACTGACTAAAATAATGGGAGGTAATAACTCGCTTTCGGAAGTAACGAAAAATCTTGATTTTACATATACCACAGAAAGCGGAATAACTATACAATACTTTCTTGATGACTACAGTGTAATTAACGGTTTTGGAGAAGTTAATAATAAAAGCCTGCAATCTCCTGAAAAGGTTGATATATCGGTTGAATTGCGATATGAAGATAAGTATAAGACATATAAAATTCCTGTAGTTGTATTGCCGAAACAAATAACGGAAGAAGAACAGATAAATACTGAACTTAGTAACCGCATTAACAGTGAAGATACAAACAGTGATTATGTAAAACTTCCGGAAGAAATAGATGGCAAAAAAGTTATATTCTATGAAAAAAAGAAAAAAATACTCCCATATTTCTTTGCAATGTTTCTTATCATTGCATTTCTGATTTACTACTACAAAATATATAATCCCAAAATAACTAAAGAAAAAAGAGACAAATTATTGATAGCTGACTATCCGGAGATTGTATCAAAACTATCTCTGCTTATGGGTGCGGGAATGAGCACTTATAATGCACTTATTAAAATAACGGAAGATTACAAAAAAACAGGTAAAACAAAACCGGCATATGAACTACTTTCCGAATGCCTTAACAGAATATCTTCAGGAATTACAGAGACAGATGCGTATATGGAATTTGGTAAAAGATGCAATGTTATGTGTTATATAAAGCTGGGTAATCTTCTGGCACAAAACATAAGTAAAGGAACGGATAATATTTTTCAGCTATTAAAAGAAGAAACAGAGAAAGCGTTTGAAGACAGAAAAGCTTTGGCAAAAAAACTAGGAGAGGAAGCAGGAACCAAACTGCTTTTGCCGATGACGATGATGTTATCAGTTGTTTTGATAATAATTGTGATACCGGCATTTATGTCATTTTAGGAGGAAATTATATGAACAGAGTAAAAAGATTTATAAAAGACGAAGGCGGAATGGGCGTTGTAGAAGTTATTTTAATAATAGTTGTCCTTATAAGCCTTGTATTGATTTTTAAAACACAGATTACCGCCGTTGTAAAAAGTATATTTATAAAGATAACTAACGGTGTGGCAGGCATTTAATTTGTTATAAACCCCGGATTAGGAGAATGATTATGAGAAAGATAAAAGGCAGCGTAACTCTTTTTGTGGCTATGATATTTCTATTGGTTATTACAGTAATTATGACCGTTATCACATCAGCCAGAATTCAAGGCGCAGGAATAATGGTAAGTACATCGGTATCTTGTTCTTTAGATTCCGTATTTGCCGGATATGATAATGAATTATTCGATAAATTCGGGGTTTTACTTTTTAAAGGAGAAGATAAAGAAACTGTTATTTCGCAGCTTAACGGATATCTCAAAGATAATATAGAGAATACAACAGGATTGGATTTGTATGAAATAGAGTTAAAGGGAATAGAGCTTGAGTCTTTAACTAATATAACCGAGTATGGAGGCCTTTTATGGTTTGAAGAAGCTGTTGAGTATGAAAAGTATGCCAAGGTAATTAATATGGCAGCTGATTATCTTAATATTGAAGATTCCGAGGAACAGACTGAAGCAATCCAAAAAACATTGGATGAAATGGAACAGATATCTGATATGTCGGAATATATAGATGGCAGATTACAGGAGATGATAGCATTGGTATATGGATATGAGATAAATAATGGACATGTGTCTATTAACGACTTCAAAGACAATTATATTATCCAGTTAGCTTTAAAAGACAAAATATATAATGATAAATACAGGATGTTCTGCAATAAATTTTTTTATGTGGATGAACAACTGAAAAAGATAAAAATATATATGGCAGATAATCAATATGACAAAGCCGAAAATCTTAAGCTGGATTTTGAAAACAAGTTAAGCAGCATTATATCAACTATAAAAAGACTGGAAACACTTTTAGGCATAGTCGGGGATTGCTGCACAGAAATAGAAACCCGGGCTGATAATGTGAAACGGTATGTAACGGAAGCCAAGGATTTATTAGGAGATGAAATTACTGAAAGTTTCTGTACAGAGATGGATTCGTTAAAAAATTACAGAGAAATACTTAAAGAAAATGTGTGTGATATCCTGACATTTGAAAAAACACTGGAGACTGATAAAGCCATTTTAATTGAAATGGGATCTTTGGTACGAAATATGTCAGATGAGACTGATTATAAGTATCTTATGGAGTTGTCTGAAGGATACGATTGCGATGGTCTTGCTATCAATATAGATAACTTCATACAGAGAAAAAAAGGAAACAATTTGTTTAAGTCATTAAAAAAGCTGTTTTCACAGGGAATATTGGGCCTTGTACTGCCTGAGGGTGACACTATATCAGGCAGACACATAAGTCAGACAAAACTGCCTTCAACTTATATTACAGGTTCTGACAAGGACTATTATAAGCATGATAATAATACAACAACATTGGCAAAAGACATAATATACGGCGAATATGTAATGGATAATTTTAACTCATATACAGATAAAAAAGAAGGAACAGTACTTAACTATGAAGTGGAATACATAATAAACGGAGAACAGTATGATGCAGTCAATCTTTATGAAACAGTTAAAAAAATCGCAGCAATAAGAAGTGTAGGAAATTTTGCCTGTATAATGACAGATCACGAGAAAAGAAAGCAGGCGGAAGAATTGGCAGAAATAACATTTGGCTGGACGAATGTAAGACCCCTTATTGCAGCTATGAAATATGTGTACCTGTATATGTGGTCGTATGCTGAAGGTCTTGCGGATGTAAAGGCACTATTGTCAGGTTATAAGACGGGTCTTATTAAGACAAAGGATAAGTGGCAGGTAAGTTATACGGATTTTCTGACATTGAACCTGGAAATAGACGAAGACGCCTACAAAAGCGGGTTAAGTTATGAAATGTATTTACGGGCATTGCTTATGCTTAAGGACAAAACAATAAAATCATCAAGAACAATGGATTTAGTTGAATTATGGGAAAAAGCAAATGGAAATAAAGATTTTAGTATAAGAAATTATATTTATGGTATAAGCGGAAAAATATTATATACAGTTAAAGGCCTTAACAAGGAATATATTTATTCTTTTGGTCAGACATATTAAGAGAAAGGCGGTATAAGATGCTCCCTGTCAAAAAAATAAGAATATTAATGCAGAAAGATTATAAACAAAGAAAAAAACTCCATATAAAAAAACGACAGGGAGTGCCTTATACCGCTTTTTCAATTAATGCAAGTCTTACACTTGAAGCAGCACTTGTTTTACCTGTATTTCTCGCAGCCCTAGTGGCAGTGGTATTTTTTTTACAGGCGATACAAGTCCAGTCAAGACTACAACAAAGCCTTTACAATCAGGTGAAAAAAGTATCCGGATATGCTTATTATATGAATATTGCCGATAGGTCGGAACAGGTAGAACAGATTATGCAGGCCGAATATGTAAAATATGCGGTAATTAATGAAATTGGCAGGGATTACCTCGAAAACTCAGTTATTACAGGAGGAAGCAGCGGAATACATATAAATTTCTTAGTGGATGCCAAGAAAGGAATTCTGGATGCAGAACTGGACTACAGTATGGATATACCGTTTAATCTTTTAGGATTTCCTTCAATCAGGTTTTCATCAAGACTAAGATGCCATACCTGGATAGGAAATACAAGCGGGGATGAAGTCCAGAGCAGCGATGTGGTATATGTAACTGCTAATGGCGAAGTGTACCATTTATACAGTGACTGCAGCTATCTTGTATCATCAATAAAAAATTGCAAAGGTACAGAAATTGCGGATAAAAGAAACAGCAGCGGTGAAAAATACAGGCCATGCCAATTATGTTGTAAAGACAATGAAGAACCGGTTACTGCATTCTATACAGATTATGGAAACCGATATCACAGTCAGAGTTTATGCAGTAACCTTCACAGCAATGTATTTTCTGTGGATAAGGAAACAGCACATGAAAATTACAGATTGTGCAGTAAATGTGAAAAGAGGAAATGATATGGTAAATGGAATAATTATGACAGTGCTTACAATAGAGTCAATTTCGGATATTAAAACAAAAAGTATGTCATGTGTAAGACTGACAATATATTTTTTAATGGCTCTGTTGGGAAATCTTATATTTGGTTATCAGTCAGTTATATCAATGGCAGGAGGAATAGCAATTGGCATTATTGTTCTGATATATGGTCTTATAACAAAGGAAGGAATAGGATATGGTGACGGAATAATGTTTATGTGCCTTGGAACAGTACTGGGGGCTTCACAAAATCTCAGGTTATTATTTTTATCCTTAATATGTGCAACGGCAGCAGGCTGTATTTATGCTTTGGTATTAAAAAAAGGAATGAAAACAGAGATTCCGTTTATTCCGTGTATATTATGCAGTTATATTTTTATGACAGCATTGAGGGTATTCGTATGAGAGCAAAAGGAATGTTTACAGTAGAAGCAGCATATATTTTTACTTTTATTATGGTAATTATATACGGAATATTTCAGATAACCTTTTATCTTCATGATGTGATTGTAGGCAACAGCAGCAAGATCCAGGCGGGAATACGCCTTTATGAAGCAAAAGCCTTTTATTATGATGCGAAGAAGGAAAAGATAGATTACAACCAGATTATTTTGAAACCGGTTATAAAAGAACCATCTTTTGATAATGAAACAGAGGAAATTAAAAAGCGTATGGTGAATTATTATGAGTCCCATATTCTCTCAAGGCATTATCAATATAGTGCGGATAATTTAGAGGATGTTATATCTGTACAAAATAATGCGGCATTGGTAAGAAAGAGCGGAAGGGCAGTACAATTTATAGGAGAATTTACAGATGGAAATTAATTTTAAAAGAGAAAATTCGGGAAGCTACATGGAAATCTGCGGAGAGCCGGAGACTGACAGTTTTGAGATGAAAATGATGTGTAGTAACAATATTACAGGTTTTTTGCCGGTTTCCGTGAGACAGATAAATAATAAAGCAATATATATGTATAATATAACAGGAAAAAATAATATCCGTGAATGTTATGCAAAAGATAAAATTTCAGGCAGGAATTTATATTCATTAATAGAATGTCTTAAAAATATTTTAAAACAGACAGAGAATTATATTCTTAATGAAGCGGGATTAAGGCTTGCACCTGAATATATTTATAAAGATATTAATAGTGATACTTATTATTTTACATATTTTCCGGAGGAGGGGAGAACTCTCTGGGAAGAGTTAAAGGAATTGTTTGAATTTATAATTACGGTTGTAGCCCATACCGATAATGAAGCGGTCACGATAGCATACGGAATATATAAAAGGCTTTGCACAAATGTTACCTCAATAGAGGAGCTGTTTAAAATCGAGCATACACAGGAACCCGAAAAATATGAAGTAAAAACAGAGACAATAGTTCAAAAAGAAATAATACCCGAAGTAAGGGAAGAAGAAAAAGAAGTAGAAGATAAATTAAAAAAATATATGGTGTTTGCGGGAATAGGAGGACTTGGTGCGATTTCAATGATTTTTCTTTTCTTTCTGTTATCAGGGAATGCAAGACCTAAAATGTTATCCGGAGCATTTTGCGGTATAGTGTGTGCAGTATTTGGGGCAGGAAGTTATTATTTGTATTATTGGTATGGAAAGCATAAGTCTGAGTTTACAAAAATAATAACAGAAGAAGTTGCAATACCATATACAAGAGACAATGTGAGAATAACGGTTCCTGAGAAAAAAGAAAATAATCTCACAACAATATTATCATCTGATATGCCGTTGAAACCAATGCTGCAATGGCAGGAGGGTGGACTTTTGCGGAAATATAATGTGGATGATGATACAGTCATAGGAAGTTCTGCTGAGAAAGCCGACTGTGTTGTAGAGGGAAATGGCATAAGCAGAATTCATGCTAAAATTATAAAAGAAGACAGCGTATATTATATTAAAGACCTGAATTCCACAAACGGAACAAGGGTAAACGGGGAGCTTCTTGCCACCTACAGATTAATGCCGCTTTCCGTTAATGACAGAATAACAGTAGGTAATATTGACCTTATATTTCATTGACTTAGATATGTGAAAATGATAATCTACAGGTATGGAAATTAGTAAATTAAAAAAGAAATTAACAGAAGCCGGATTTATAAGATATGATACGGAAATAGGCAATGTGGATGTGTATATGAGAAAGGGACATTGTCTTGGAATAGTAGACGTAGATGCAAGCTACTTTAATTGTATGCAAGCGGCAGATTACATATCAGGAATCAAGGCGATGTTTGGAACTGAATACGTTACCTTACTCGTATTCACAAGTGAATTGTCAAGAATGAGAGAAGAACTTGGCGATATGTACGGATACTGGATTTATGACAGGATAGGTAAACGTCTTGTGATTTACGAGGACCAGCCGCAGGACCTTCCGGATGTTGAGAAGATGTTTGAAGATGACACCTTTGATGCGGATACAAGGCCTTACCATACATCTGATGCAGGTGTGAAGGCAAGGGTTATGAAAGCAAGATTCAGCCGGTATTCTGTGGTTAATTTCGCATTGATTGCTGCCAACATAATTGTATATATAATTGTTGCGTCAGGTGGAAATACCTATAATGGATTTTATCTGGCAACCAAAGGCGGACTTGTTGCAAAATATGTAATAGATTATAAAGAATATTACAGATTGTTTACATCAATGTTTCTTCATGCGGGTGTACAGCACCTCGCAAGCAATATGATTATGCTGCTATTTGTGGGAGATACCATAGAAAGGATTGTGGGACATGTAAGATATGCAATTATATATCTTGCAGGAGGGCTGTTTGCTTCGGTAGGAACATTATTGTATTACAGAACTTACGATATGTATGCCTGCTGCATAGGTGCTTCAGGTGCAATTTTTGCAGTAATGGGTGCATTGATATATATTCTTATATGCAATAGAGGAAGAACAGAAGGATTCAGTATAGTAAGGATTATCTTGTTTGTTGCTTATGCAATATATTCGGGATTGACAACACAGGGAACTTGTAATGCAGCACATATTGCAGGATTATTGGGCGGATTGCTTATTACTGCCATATGTTACAGGAAGAAAGGAAATACACAATGAAAATTAATATATATTATGGTGGCCGGGGAATGATAGATGACCCTGCCATAGCTGTGATAGGAAGAATTACATCGGTACTTGATGAATTAAGGGTTAATGTTGAAAGATATGATCTGCATGAACTTAAGAGTGGAATTACCGCATTGCCACAGACCATAAATGATGCTGATGCAATAATAATTGCGGGGACAATAGAGTGGTATGGTATAGGAGGATATATACCTTCATTTCTTGATGCGTGCTGGTTGTATGGCGACAAAGCAAAAATTTCTGAGACATATATGTTCCCTATTGTAATGTCAAAAGCATACGGTGAAAAAGAAAAACATGCCGAACTTATGAATGCATGGGAAATACTGGGAGGAAAATCCTGCACGGGAATTGCGGCGTATGTTCCGGAAACAATGGATTTCGATATGAATGACGATTACAGACAGGTTATTGAAAAGAAAGCCGAGGAAATATACAGAACAGTTTCGCAGAAATATGTGATGCTGCCTACAAGCAATAAAGTTATTAAACAGAATATGGTAAGGGATACTATTAACCTTACGCCACAGGAAACAGAGCAGCTTTCAAAATATGCATCAAATGATGACTATGTTAAAAAACAGAAAGAGGATATAGAAGAACTGGCAGGAATGTTTAAGTCAATGCTGGAGGAAGAAGAAAAAGGCGGAGACGATTACTACCTTATTGAATTAAAAAAACATTATATTCCACAAAGTGACTTTAAGGCTACTTACCTTATTAAGATTAATGACAAGAATAAATCATTGATAATAGAGATTGACAACGGAAATATGAACTGCTATTTTGGGCAGATTGAGCAGGCAGACGTAATAAGTAAACTGTCAACCAATATTCTTGATGATATCGTAGAAGGAAGAATGACATTCCAAAGAGCCTTTATGCAGGGAGTAATGACTGCTAAAGGTAATTTAAGGATTATAAGAATGTTTGATGAGAACTTTATTTTTTCAAAGTAAAGGTAAATGAATTACCGTTCTCATAACGATAAGAAAGTGCCCCTCCGTGGGATGCAACAATTATGGCAGATGTAGCAAGGCTTAAACCGAATTTCTCAGGATTCGGAGAATTGAAAGGGTTAAAAAATGCCCCGGAAGTTTCATCCGGTATTTTTGGAAGAAAATCTTTTACAGAAATTGTAAAATAGTTTTCTAAAATGGAAACATCTACATTTACAGAGGCATTATGGGATACATCATAGATGTTTTGGAAAAGAGAATCCATAACAAATATAATTGCAGAGGAATCAGCCATAACTCTGGCATAGACATAGGTATTACATTTAATTTTTAATTCAGGAAAATGACTGATGCTTGTATTGATTATATCGGCAAGCATTTCAGGAGCTTTAGTGACAACATGTGCATACCTGTAATGGTTTAAGGATTTCATAAGTACAACAAGGGAATTAATATCTGATTGGATATTTACCCAGTGTGGGTCATCATTTAATTCAGGATGGTCAACAGACATAAGCTGGCAGTTGCCATATATCAAGGCAACAATATTCTGGATGTCATGGCAGCCTTTCTGGATGTTCTTTGTAATTTTGTCCATTTCCTTCTTGTTCATTGCGGGCACCTCACTAAGTTTGATGTGAATTAAAGGTATCATAGTAGTTATTATAGTTCAATTAATGAGTAAATACAAAATAATATATAAAAGGAGATAATTCGACATGATGAAAGATGATTGTATTTTTTGTAAGTTAGCAAATGGAGTTTTCAAAACAAATACTGTTTATGAAGATGAGGATTTCAGGGTGATTCTTGATGCAAGTCCTGCGGCAAAGGGACATTCACTTGTTATACCAAAGTCACATTTTGATAATGCACTTACGGCGGATGAAAAGGTGCTTGGTAAGGCTATGAATGTCGCAGCTAAGACAGGAAGAGCATTAATGAAAACATTTGGCTGTGACGGCATTAATATTGTACAGAATAATGGTGAAGCCGCAGGTCAGACAGTTTTTCACCTTCACCTTCACGTTATTCCAAGATATAAAGATGACAACATAGGAATAACATGGACTCCGGGTTCTGATACGGATGAGAATTTTGCAGATACGGCAAAACTTATTGCAGAAAAGTTTGAAAAATAGTTATAACAATAAAAAGAAGCGTTGCCATTCCTGACAACGCTTCGGAATTTCGTACATTCCAACCTTATTTACAAGTAGTATTTATAAGATTCACAATTATATTAATAGCATCATTCAGAGTGCTTGATTCCATGGCATCTATATATTTTTCCCTATTATCGTACAAATCATTAATTGCTGACAAAAGAACTTCATTAGTCATATTTTCTTCTTCAAGAACAGCACTGTAGCCCTGCTTATTAAAAGAACGGGCATTAAGAATCTGGTCACCACGACTTGCACCGGCAGGAAGAGGGATAAGAAGATTAGGCTTTTTCATAGCGAGAAGTTCGCATATAACATTAGCACCTGCACGGGATACGACGATGTCAGCCGTTGCAAATAAGTCCTTAAGTTCGGCATTAACATATTCAAACTGATAGTAGCCTGTCGTGCTGTAAAATGACTTATCGACCTTGCCCTTTCCACAGATATGGATAACCTGATATTGACGTATGAGGTCGGGCAATATTGCACGAATGGCGTCATTGATATGAACTGCACCAAGACTTCCACCGATTACGAGAAGTACAGGTTTCTGGGTATTAAAACCACAAAGTTTAAGACCTGCTGCTTTATCACCTGAGAGTAGTTCACGCCTTATAGGTGAACCGGTAAGCACACCCTTTCCGTTAGGAATATTCTCAACTGTCTCCGGAAAATTACAGCATATTTTGGAAGCATATTTCATACTGAGTTTATTAGCAAGTCCCGGAGTCATATCCGATTCGTGGATAATGGCAGGAATATGACATTTGCCTGCAGCACGAACAACAGGAACAGAGACAAATCCACCCTTTGAAAATACAATATCAGGTTTAATTGTTTTCATAAGCTTTTTGGCCTGGGACATTCCTTTAAGAACGCGGAATGGATCCGTGAAGTTCTTAACGTCAAAATATCTTCTAAATTTACCTGTGGATATACCATAATAAGGAATATTAAGTTCTTCGATTAATTTACGCTCTATTCCGTTATATGAACCTATGTATGAAATTTCATAACCTGCTTCTTTAAGTGCAGGAATTAATGCAATATTTGGGGTAACGTGACCGGCAGTACCGCCACCGGTTAAAACTATTTTTTTCATTTATGGGACCTCTTAGTTATTGTTAATATATTCTTCTAAAGCAGTGGCAAGCTGGTCAGGGCATGAAGTAGGACGCATTCCGCATCTGATACCCTTAAGGCGGGATATGGCATCATGGATATCCATACCCTCAACAAGTCGTGCAACACCCTGGGTATTACCGGAGCAGCCACCAACAAATTCAACGGATTTAATTATATTGTTTTCAACTTCAAAATTAATTACCTGGGAACAGGTACCGTGTGTTCTATATGTATTCATAGATACCTCCTAATATTATAATCAGAGTTTACTTATTATAGCATAATACGGAAAAAAGTGGTATAATCATTCAAGAAATTTTGGAGGTAATATTGATGATTGGAATAATTGGAGCAATGGAACAGGAAGTAAGTCAGGTTGTGGCAGCAATGACGGATGCAAAGACTGTTGAAATTGCAGGAATGATATTTAACAGCGGAAAGTTCTGCGGTAAGGACGTTATTGTTGTTAAAAGCGGAATCGGAAAAGTAAATGCGGCTATATGTACACAGATACTTGCAACATATTTTAAAGTAGATGCGGTAATTAATACAGGAATAGCAGGTTCGTTAAGGGCAGAAATTAATATCGGAGATGTCGTTCTCTCTACGGACGCGTTGCAGCATGATATGGACGCTACTAATTTTGGATATGAACCGGGAGTGATTCCGGGAATGAAAGTGTCAACATTTAAAGCATCGGAGGAACTGATTGAAAAAGCTGAAAAGGCATGCAAAAGGGAAGTCCCTGAACTTGGTGTATTTAAGGGAAGAGTTGTCAGCGGAGACCAGTTTGTAAGTGATAAAGCAACCAAAAACCGGATTGCCGATACATTTCACGGATATTGTACAGAGATGGAGGGCGCAGCAATAGCACAGGCAGCCTACCTAAACAATATTCCTTTTCTTATAATAAGAGCTATTTCCGACAAAGCAGATGACAGTGCAGCTATGGACTATGATGAATTTGAAAGAAGGGCTATTGCCAATTCGGTAAAAATGCTGAGAGCACTTGTGGCAGATATTTAGTTATTATGTAAGAAATCGTCGAGAAGTTTTTTTATTCCATATCCGGTTATTAATTATAATTTCAGTTGAAAACATAAATTAATAATCGGAGGAGTATAATGGTATATTTTTTAATAATTGCGACAGCATTTTTAATGGGTATATGTGCTGATGGAATACTTAGCGGTAATTTAAAGGAACTGATTGACGATACGGAAGAAATGGAAACCACAGACAATACATTCCTGAAACAGATGAAATTACGATATAAGAACTGTCTGAGAATAGGTCATGAAATTAATAATACGGAAGCGTTTGCCGGGAAATATATGGACAAGTACCGCAGTCACGGAATAAGTTTTCAGGTATACGAAAAAATAGCATCCGTATGCAGCGGTATATGTGTTATAGGCGGACTGGCAGGGGCATTTATGGAGAGAAAGTACATGATGGAGTTCCTTATGATGGGCTTTATTGCCATGTATATCATAAACGGTCTTAAGAAGATGATTGATGTCAGGAGCAAACGCAGACAGATTACAAGAAATATAGTTGATTTTTTTGAAAACAGATATTATGCTGTTACCGAGGAAAAAAACGATTATTCATTCACAAGTGATAATGTAGCAGAAAAAACTATGGAAAAACTTAACAATAGGGTATATACTGACGAGGAACGGCGTATCATAGATGATATTCTGCGAGAATATTTAGGTTGAATAATTATAAATAATAAATTATAATTAAATGGATTTTAGAGAATGACAAAGGAGATAAAAAAATGGCAAAGATAACATTTGATTATTCAAAGGCATCAGGATTTGTTGCAGACCATGAGATGGAATACATGAAGAAAATTGCAAATGATGCGAAAGATGTACTTGTATCAAAAACGGGTGCCGGAAATGACTTTTTAGGCTGGATTGATCTTCCTGTAAATTATGATAAAGATGAATTTGCACGTATTAAGAAAGCAGCTAAGAAAATACAGGCAGATTCAGAAGTGCTCGTGGTAATCGGTATCGGAGGTTCTTACCTTGGAGCCAGAGCTGCGATTGAATTTTTAAGACATGGTTTTTACAATAATATAGATAAGAGTCTTCGTAATACTCCTGAAATTTATTATGTTGGAAATAACATCAGCAGCACATATATTTCCGGATTAATTGATGTTATCGGAAACAGGGATTTTTCGGTTAATATTATTTCTAAGTCAGGAACAACCACAGAACCGGCAATCGCATTCAGAATTTTTAAGGAAATGCTTGAGAAGAAATACGGACATGACGAAGCCGTTAAGAGAATATATGCTACAACAGATAAGGCCAAGGGAGCATTAAAGAACCTTGCAACAGAAGAAGGATATGAGACATTTGTTGTACCTGATGATGTCGGCGGAAGATTCTCCGTATTAACAGCAGTAGGACTTCTTCCAATTGCTGTAAGCGGTGCTGACCTTGATAAGCTTATGGAAGGTGCAGCAGAGGGAAGAAAGCTTGCTCTTGAAACACCTTTTGAAGATAATGACGCAATGAAATATGCAGCAGTAAGAAATTGTCTTTTAAGAAAAGGCAGAAATGTTGAAATTGTTGCCAATTATGAACCTGCACTTCACTATGTAGGTGAATGGTGGAAACAGCTCTTTGGCGAAAGCGAAGGAAAGGACAACAAGGGTATTTTCCCGGCAGCATGTGATTTTACTACAGATTTACATTCACTTGGACAGTTCATTCAGGACGGAACAAGAATGATGTTTGAAACAGTAATGAATGTTGAGACTCCTAGAACTGAACTTGTTATCGGACAGGAATCAACAGACCTTGACGGATTAAACTACCTTGCAGGAAGAACAGTTGATTTTGTTAATAAGAGTGCCATGAAGGGTGTTATAGTTGCCCATACAGATGGTAATGTTCCTAACCTCATGGTCAACATTCCTGAACAGAATGAATTCTACCTTGGCGAACTTTTCTATTTCTATGAGTTCGCATGCGGTATAAGCGGATACATCCTTGGTGTTAATCCATTTAACCAGCCTGGTGTTGAGAGCTATAAGAAGAATATGTTTGCACTTCTTGGCAAGCCTGGCTATGAAAAAGAAAGAGAAGAAATTCTTGCCAGATTAGAGAAATAATAATCAGCAGATATAATAAAGAACTGTCACTATGATACAATCAAGGTCAGAGTGACAGTTTTTTACTTTATGACAGCATTGGAGGAACAGATATGAAAATTGTTATGTTAGATAAAAAAACATTGGGAGATGACTGTGATTTATCAGAACTTCAGAAAATGGGCGATTTTATTGCTTATGATGAAACTGATAAAAACCATACGATTGAAAGAATAAAAGATGCGGATGCAGTATTCACTAACAAAGTAGTAATTGGGAAGGATGAGATAGATAATGCCTCCAATCTTAAATATATAGGAATTATGGCAACAGGGACTAATAATATTGATTTGGAATATGCCGGAAAACGTGGAATCACAGTTACAAATGTTAAAGGATATTCGACTAAAATTGTTGCACAGCACACATTTGCTCTGCTTTTTTCTGTAATGGAGCAGATTGCACATTATGACAAATTCATTAAATCAGGTGAGTATTCGGGACAAAGCCTTTTTACCAATATTGACAGACCGTTTATGGAAATAAGCGGAAAAACATGGGGAGTTATCGGCTTAGGTGCTATTGGGAAAGAAGTTGCCGGAATTGCAAAAGCTTTTGGATGTAATGTAATCTACTATTCCACAAGCGGTAAGAATAATTGCAAGGATTACCGTCGGGTGGATTTTGAAACATTTCTTAAGGAAGCGGATATTATATCGGTTCATGCACCGCTTACTGATGCAACAAGAGGATTAATTGATGAAAATGCTTTTGATAAAATGAAACCAACTGCTTATTTTATAAATGTGGGAAGAGGCCCGATAGTGAAGGAGGAAGCTCTTAAAATTGCCCTCGATGAAGACAAAATCGCAGGTGCGGGAATAGATGTGTTTGACGTGGAGCCATTGGCTGCAACAAGTCCTCTTATGAACATTAAAAATAAGGATAAAATAGTTATGACACCGCATATTGCATGGGCAAGTGTTGAAGCGAGAAAAAGACTTATAGATATGATGATTGATAATTTCAGGCGGTTCAGAGGATTGTAATGCCTTTTCAATCCTCCTCAATAACCTGAATTTCCATGAAATCAAAATCAATGTGTTCAATGAAATTGTCCTGATTAAATTTTGCCTTATCGTGGCGTTTGAATTCTTCAACGGTCTTATCAAGCCAGATAGGAACGGACAGGTCAAAAGAATGACATGCTCTCTCAAGGGCATGAAAAACCTTGGATGTACGGTTCGCATCCGATGAATCTTCTATCGTTATATCTTTGACAAGATGATTGTCCGTAAATAATTTACACCACATTCTGAACATAATTTTCGTCCTTTATTTTTTTATGATTATAGTCTATACTATACCAAAGACGCAAGTCAAGGTAAAGGAGAGCAAATGGCAAAAGAAAAAAAAGAAACAAAAGGGATTAAAGGCTATCTCAATAAAGTATTTATTGATGGCCTCAGTGGAATGGCACTTGGACTTTTTGCCACACTTATTATAGGTACAATTGTAGGGCAGATTGCAGGTTTTGTAGGCGGTACGGCAGGCTTGTATATGAAGTACACAGCTAATATAGCCAAATCCCTTATGGGAGCAGGAATCGGTGTCGGGGTAGCAAGCAAGTTCAAGGAAGGTCCGCTTGTAACCGTATCAGCAGCAGTTGCCGGTATGATTGGTGCATTTCCTACAGCATTTATTGATGGGGTGATTACATCGGGAATTGCATGGGGCGCACCGGGTAATCCGCTTAGTGCATTTATTGCAGCTTATGTGGCAATAGAAGCAGGACATCTCGTATCGGGAAAAACGCCGGTTGATATTATTGTAACGCCGATAGTTTCAATTGCGGCGGGAGCTGTTGTTGCATACGTTGTGGGACCTTATATTGCAATATTTACTGAATGGCTTGGTAATCTTATTAATATTAATGTTGACAAGCATCCTTTTATCGGAGGAATTGTAATATCGGTATCTATGGGTATGTTTCTTACATTGCCAATCAGTTCTGCGGCAATCGGAATTATGCTGGGATTAAGCGGTCTTGCATCAGGAGCGGCAACAATAGGCTGCTGTTGTCAGATGGTAGGATTTGCGGTAATGAGTTTTAAAGAAAATAAAGTTGGAGGCCTTATTTCGCAAGGCATCGGTACATCCATGCTTCAGATGCCTAACATAATAAGACATCCACAGATATGGATACCGCCGATTCTTTCAAGTGCAATACTTGCACCGGTGTCCACAATGGTATTTAAGATGGTAAGTAATCCGGTGGGCTCCGGTATGGGAACCTCAGGACTTGTAGGACAGTTTTCAGCTTATGCGGTAATGGTTGAGGCCGGCACCCACCCTGCAACGGCAGTAATCCAGATAATGGCAATGCATTTTATTTTACCGGCACTTGTAACTTATGTTATTGCCTACGGAATGAGAAAAGCCGGATGGATAAAAGACGGATATATGAAACTTGAAGTCCAATAAAATACTTGTTTGACGTGTATTAATGTTTTATAATAATAGCGGGTGTAACTCGATTGATTAATATAATTGGGAGGAACTAAAGTGGACGAGAACAATAATGTATTAACAGGTGATATTGCGGCGCTCAGACAGTTCAGGGATGTTGTTGACCGTAACATTAATTCAACTAATCAGGTTGAGAATCTTAAGAATGAAGAGAATCGCCTTGATAAAGAACTCAATAGTAATAAAAAGACCCTTAAAGATAATATAGACAGCACTGTCAAGAGCAGAAGAAATGCTGTCGCTTCCAAGTATGATTCCGAGATTGGTAAAGAAGAGGATCGTCTTAAGAAAATTAAAGATAAGCGGTCAAAGGCCAAAGAAAAGGGCGTTAAGGAACGAATAACCGAAGAAACTGCTGAACTTACGGCACAGAATAAGGAACTTAAGGGTAATATAAGAACTGCTCTTAAGGGAGAGAGACTGCCAAGATTCTGCGGTTCATCATTTTATTTTGCATTGTTTTTCACTAAAGGTGCATCGGAAGTGTTTTTTTGCGGACTGATGATGATTCTTATGTGTTTTGTATTGCCGGGGGCTGTGTATTATCTGCTTCCTGTGAATAAGGACAACGGATTTACATCTAAGGTAATTCTTGCGGCAACATATTTTGTTGTAATAATTCTGGTGGTATTTATATATCTTCTTATTGCAGGCAAGACCAAAAAGAAACATGAAGACGGACTTAAAAATATCAGACAGTTAAGGGAACGGATTCAGGGCAATAACAGACAGGTTAGAAAGATTACAAAGGCAATCCGTAAAGATAATAACGAAGAAGTTTATGAACTTGGTGATTTTGATGCCAGAATTAAAGAGGTTGAAGATGAAATCAAGCGTATAAGTGATGAGAAAGAAAAGGCTCTTTTAAATTTTGATGAGAATATCAGCAATGATATCGTTAAAGAAATTGAATCTAAGGAAATGCCTAGAATTAACGACCTTCAGAAAGAATATGATGAAACTGTATCACAGAAAGAATCTCTGGAAGAAATTGTTAAAGAAACATCCCTTAAGATATCTTCAGAATATGAAGCATATATTGGCAAAGAATATACGAATCTTGAAAGAATAGACGCACTTATTAAGATTATGGAGAACGGACAGGCACAGACGGTATCACAGGCAATAGATTTATATAAAAGACAATCATAGGTATGTAAAGGACTTCTTTTACCATTACGGCAGGAGAAGTCTTTTTTTGTTATAGGATAAAATGGTCAGCCAGATAATCCCTGTTATATTCAGCCAGACTGAATATAATTCCGCGGGATATTATTTCAGCCAGAGTCATGACTTTTGATAGTCTTGTGGTCTGCAAAAGAAGAGATTCCATCATTCCCGAAAAATTAACAATACCTGTGATATGAATGTCACCGACACTTGGAAGTTTTTTGCTGACACCGAGACCGGGATGGAGTGGCCCTCTTCCGATTGTTACAAATCCGATGTGTTCCATGGTTCCGAGGGAAGCGTCTATCGCGATGATAAACGGATACACATGTTTGTCATTGATAAGCTTAATTTTATCGGAAAGATTGGCGGCATGGACGGGGTCCTCAAGGGTGCCGTAAACAGTGATATTATTAAGATGGTATTTGTTCAGCTCATGTCCGACAAGGGGACCGAGGCTGTCACCGGTTGAACGGTCACTGCCTATGCATAGAATAATAACCTCCCTGTTGTAGAGATTATATTCTTCAAAAAGTGAAACAAGCTGTTTTTTGAACAATGATGTAATATGCTTTTTTCCGGAATCAAAATAGTATACCTGGGATAGCGTTTTTGACATAACATCTCCTTTAATTATTATTAGTATGGATTTTATTAGTAAGTTTACGGACAAATATAAAAAAATATGTATTTTTTTTATGACCTAAAATGACATTTATTTTTAAAATGTCAAAAAAGGGATGATTTTATTGACAGAAAATGATAATATTATTGTGTATTTTGTAATATACTGAAATGACAGCAAGGAGGTTTCTTAAAATGGAAGTCATTTACGGGAATAAGAAGAATAATCAGGAAGTCAAGCTCCCTCTCAATATAAAAAAATATGGAAAAACCGATGGCAGATGCAAAGTATATATAGAAGATTACGCATATACTTTTATCAATGGGTTGAAGCAGGATGAATACGAAGATGGTATAACAGGACTTCTTCTCGGAGAGGTGAAAAAGAATAACGAGGGTACCTACATATTTGTAAAAGGTGCGGTTGAAGTTACCAATGCAGCAGTGTTCGCAGACAGAATTGCTTTTACGGAAGAGACATGGCCTATTGCAAACAACAGGGTGCGTGAATTTTTCCCTGATATGAAGATAATCGGATGGTATCTTAATTCGACAACCATAAGTGATATGGAGATAATTAAGAAAGCACATAAGGAAAGCTTCAATGAAGAAGATAAGATTTTTTTCATGATTAATCCTAAGGATAACAGTCCGAAATTATTTATGGGCAGTAAAGGTAACCTGAAGGCTCTTGATGGATATACCGTATATTATGAAAAAAATGAAGAGATGCAGAATTATATGACTGATGTCAGAAAAGATCATGCAGAATTTAGTAATGAATTTTCTGATGAATCCACAGGCAGATACAGACAAATGCTGAACGAGAAGAGAACAGCATCTAAGAGCACCAAAAGAAATTTTACCATAATATACGGATTAAGCATGTTTCTGCTTATTGTTGTGCTTATAATAGGTGTAAATAATATCAATAGTTATGACAAGATGAAAGATAAGACTGATGGTGAAACAAAGATTGCAGGAAGCGAGGATCCGACAACCAAGAAGAACACCCCTGTGGAATCTGTTAATGGCGATGTGGAGACAACTCCTAAGCAGGAAGAACCTGAGACTACTACACCGGCTGAATCACAGACAACGAAACCGACGGAACCGGAGACAACAACACCTGCACCGACAGAAGCTGCAACTACGGCAGCACAGTACGATACATATACTGTTAAAGCAGGCGACAGTTTTATAAGTATATGCAAGCAGTTTTACGGAAATGAGAATATGGCAGATGTAGGTTTGATAAGGGACGCCAACAATATGGGTGAAAACGATGAACTGCTTATCGGGATGGAAATAAAGATACCTAGAAAATAACAGGAAGGAACGATACAGTTGGCAGACATAAAACAGTACCGTATGGAAAAAAATGATGGTTATGAAAGCAGGTTACAAAAGCACCGTGCGAAAGTCATGAAAACCATAATGGCTGCAATCGGAGTTATTCTTGTAATTGTTATTGTAATAATTATCATTAATAACAAGTCTACATATTCATCATATAAAGTAGAAAATAAAATACGTCGCGATGACGGCGGATATGCGGAATATGTACCGTTTGGCAACGAAATCCTTCGCTGCAGTAAAGATGGAATCGCATCACATTCCTATAGTGGGAAGACTTTATGGAACAGTACTTATGAAGTAAATGAATTTACTATGTCAATGTCGGGCAATAATCTTGCTGTTGCAGACATTGGAGGCAGCAAGATATATACGTTTAACACAAACGGCATGATTGAAAGTATTAATACAGCACTTCCTGTGCTTCAAATCAGTGTATCAAAGGCAGGATATGTGGCGGCAGTGCTTGAGGACAAGAATGTAGAATATATTAATATGTATTCCATGAAAGGAGAAAAGATTTATACCATCAAGAAAGCTATTGATATAGACGGACTTCCGGTAAGCATATCCATATCAGAGGATGGGGAAAAACTTGTAGCAGCATTTACAGGAATCAAAGACGGAAATATCAAGTCAAGCGTTGTATTTTACAATTTTAATGAAGTAGGCCAGAACGAAAATGAAAGGGTAGTGGGTGGTTTTGACTATGGCAGTACCATAGTTGGAAGAGTGGAATTTTTAAACGCCACTACAGTGGTTGCTTACGGAGAGAACAAAGTCAGCCTTTACCATATAAATGAATATCCTGAACTTATAAAAGATATTGAAGTGGATTACAATATAGATAAAGTATTTTCAGGAGAATCGTATATAGGTCTTGTTCATCGTGATAAGACAGAGGCAAAAGACATAATTGAAGTATATAACACTTCGGGAAATAAAATTTTTACCAAAACAAGCGATAAGAATTACACACATTATAAAATTGCGGACAGCAGGATAATTATGTACAATGAAAAAGAATGTGTGATATACTCTACGAATGGCAAAATTAAATTTGAGTATACATTTCAGGATGGCATAAGCAGTTTTATTCCACTTGATAAAGATAATGAATATATATATATTAATAAAGATTACATTAGAAAAATCAAACTCAGATAGTGAGGTATAAAGTGAACTGGACATTTTTAATTACATTATTAATACTGATTATCTGCACGGTTGTGGGAGCGTTTAGGGGACTGATTAAAACAGTCTACTCCCTTATCATCATTGTTGCGGTTACGGTATTAACTACAATTTTTGCACCTAAGCTTACAACGTATCTTAAAAACAATACAACATGGGATGATGCGTTGCAGTCAAAGACAGAAAGCTTTTTAAGAGACAGAGGCATATTGTCAGATGGCAGACAGATAGACCTTGATGAGCTTCCTGTACCGGATTCAATAAAAAATAAGATATCCGGCGGAGTTGCGGATTACAGCGGCAAAACAGCGGAAATATATAATAATTTTGTTGTGGAAACGGTGTCGGGAATAATTTTTTCGGCTATAGTCTACATTGTGATGTTTGTTCTATTGCTTGCATTGGCGGGAGTAATAGGAATACTGCTTAATGTAATTGAAAAATTACCTGTTCTTAAACAGATTAATAAACTGGCAGGCGGAGCTGCAGGTCTTGTTAAAGGTTTACTGATTGTATGGATTGCCGCAATTCTTGTGATGATATTAAGCAATACTCCGATAGGCATTAAAATTGCCGCAGATATAGACGGCAATGTATTCCTCAGATTTTTATACGATAAGAATCTTATAATGTACTTTCTCACAGGAGGAAAAAATATTTAATACAGGGGGGACTAAAGAATGACAGGAACAATTATACTTTTAACAGGTACTGCTTTTATTGGATTAGCAGTAATAGAAGTGATAGTGGCACTATTTGTTTTAGAAGAGGGCATGAAGCGTAAAATTGCCATGTCGGTGTTCTTCTTAACTTTAGGTGTGGGTATCGGGCTTATTTTTGCGTCTGACAAACGTTATTTAGGGGCTTCGATAAGCCTTGCTATTGCACTTGTGCTGATTTTTAACCAGTACAGAGTGTTATATGAAAAAACAAAGGGACTAAAAGGCAAGGAAAAACAGGAAGTAATCGATAAAACCGTTAAACGTGAAGGCAATTATATGGCACTTGGATGTGATAGTGTAACTAAGGAAAATGACGGATATCATTATACAATGACTCTTGCATGGCAGGAAATGGGAATGTCACCTGACAGTGATTATTGGACCGGCAGGTTTACGATGGTGTCTGATGATAAATTCCTTGAGCCCGGAAGAGTCTATATGTTTGACGAGAAAGGTCTGACACCTTTAAATATGGACAGATACTCAAGTCTTAAGGAGGGCGGAGCGGATATTACAGGCGTTGACAAAGACTGTTTTGAAAAAGCAGGACCGCTTATAGCAAAATTATTCCAGACGGCATTGCATATTTCGGATGACCAGACTTATGGGAAGTGAAGACCTAAGTAACTTGGATGTATTTTGAGACGATAATTTTTGAAAAAACTCTTGACGTGATAAAGTTTCTCTGATATACTACAAAAGCTGTTGAAACAGATATGGCGAGTTAGCCAAGTGGTAAGGCGTGGGTCTGCAACACCCTGATCGTCGGTTCAAATCCGTCACTCGCCTCTATATCAGAGATAATAATGACATCGATTACATTTGTGGTCGGTGTTATATTTTTATCCGGAAGCGTTTTGCCGGTTTTGAGGATAAGGCAGGTGTTAATATGGATTTTGAAGTGAACGATATTATTAAAATGAAAAAGCCCCATCCCTGCGGATGTTATGAATGGGAAGTCATGCGTGTCGGAGCCGATTTCAGGTTGAAATGTGTGGGATGCGGACATGAGATAATGATTGCAAGAAGAATAGTTGAAAAAAATACAAAATCTATTAAAAAAGTACAATAATTGGACTTGCCACGTTTTTTTTATTATGGTATCATATATCTTCGTGATATATTGATTTATATTCCTTGCTTTCTACTAAGATAGAAAGCCAATAGACCAGAAGGAGGTGCAGTACAGCATGAATAAGTATGAATTAACAGTTGTTGTTAACGCAATGACAGAGGACGATGTAAGAACAGCAGTCATCGAGAAAGTTAAGGATCTTGTTGCAAAGTGTGGTGGAACAATCACAGCTGTTGATGAAGCCGGCAAGAAGAAATTAGCTTATGAGATTCAGAAGATGAATGAAGCATTCTACTACTTCTTTAGTATTGACGCAGTAGCAGAGTTCCCTAACGCAATTGCTTCAGAACTTCGTATCATGGACAACGTTCTCAGATTCTTATGCGTTAACGTAGAAGAATAGAAGCTTAACGGCATATGCCGTAGAGGAGGCAGATTATGAACAAAGTAATCTTAATGGGACGTTTAACAAGAGATCCTAATATCAGTTATTCATCTGGTGAGAGACAGACTACAGTTGCCAGATATACATTAGCAGTAGACAGAAGACGCCGTAGTGACGGTGGAGAACAGACAGCAGATTTTATTTCCTGTGTAGCATTTGACAGAGCAGCAGAGTTTGCGGAGAAATACCTTCATCAGGGAACCAAGATAGCTGTAACAGGTCGTATACAGACCGGAAGCTACACTAATAGGGATGGACAGAAAGTTTATACAACAGATGTTGTAATTGAAGAACAGGAATTTGCAGAGAGCAAGAATAGTGCCGGTGAAGGGGGATATTCACAGGCAGCAGGCAGACCTGAACCAAGTGCTGCAGGAGATGGATTTATGAACATTCCTGACGGCGTTGAGGATGAGGGATTGCCATTTTAGAGAATTAAGGAGGTCTAGAAATGCCTAATCCAAGAGAAAACCGCGGAACAGATGCTCCAATGAAGAAGAGAATCAACCGTAGAAGAAAAAAAGTTTGTGTATTTTGTGCCGATTCAACTAACGTAATCGATTACAAAGATGCTAATAAATTAAAAAGATTTGTATCTGAAAGAGGTAAGATTCTTCCTAGAAGAATTACAGGTACATGTGCAAAACATCAGAGAGCACTTACAGTTGCAGTTAAGAGAGCAAGACAGATTGCAATCTTACCTTACACACTTGATTAATTATATCTGATTAACATAACCCCATGGTTCATATCCGAGTCATGGGGCTATTTTTATGTATGGAAAAAAAATTACCGGTGTGATATAATAAATTATCTATAGCTTTAGGAGATATGACATGGCAGGGAAAGAAAAGAGATTACGTAATCTGTTAAATTTATATCTTAGATATCCGATTATAGCAGGTATTGTATTTGCTGTTATGAATATAATGGTATATTTTATAAGTGTCAGGGCGGGAATCGTTGTTTCAATAGCGGTGCTGGCATATTTTGTATGGCTTCTTTTTATGATATTTAATAAGCATGTTGCTGTATCTAAGGCACTTATGGATTTTGCCTCAGGATACGCACAGATGCAAAAGAAGTTGTTGGATGAATTTAAGGTTCCATACGGACTTCTGGATAATCAGGGCAAAATACTCTGGCTTAATAATTCTCTTGGTGCAATTGTTGGCAAGGACAACTACCGGAAGAACATAAGTACGGTAATTCCCGAACTTTCCAAGATACAGATTGAACCGGGTAAGAATTTACAGGAATGTAATGTTGCAATTGGCAACAGAATATATAAGGTTTTTACCGAGAAAATTGACATGTCGGATTCCCCGGTTGACGTTAATATCCTTATAGCGGGAGCATCATCTGATTTGTATGCCATATATTTTATTGACGAGACTGAGATAACAGCCTGCAGAAAAGAACTGCATGATGAACGTTTTGTTGCGGCGCTTATATATATAGACAATTATGATGAGGCACTTGAAAGTATCGACGAAGTCCGCCGTTCGCTTTTAATAGCCCTTGTAGACCGTAAGATTAATAAGTATATTACTGCAGGTGAAGGCATTGTAAGAAAACTTGAAAAAGATAAATATTTCGTGGTAATGCGTTATAAATTCCTTGAAAAACTTAAAGAAGAACGTTTTGCCATTCTTGAGGAGGTTAAGTCCGTCAATATCGGAAATGATATGGCAGTTACGCTTAGTATAGGAATCGGAGCCATGAACGGATCATTCCTTAAGAACTATGAAATGGCAAGAGCAGCAATTGATCTGGCACTTGGACGAGGTGGTGATCAGACCGTTGTCAGAGATGGCAATAAGGTAACTTATTACGGCGGAAAGAGTAATTCCCTTGAGAAGAATACGAGAGTAAGAGCCCGCGTCAAGGCTCACGCACTCCGTGAACTTTTAGAGGGTACCGATAATGTAATCATTATGGGACATAAAATCAGTGACGTAGATGCCGTGGGAGCGGCAGTCGGTATATACACGGCGGCAAGAATTTTTTCAAAGAAAGCACATATAGTTCTTAATGACTTAACGACATCATTACTGCCTATAATTGATTTGTATAAGAACAGCCAGGAATACAGTCCTGATCTTTTTGTAAAGAGCGAGGAAGCACTGGCAAAGGTAGGAAGCAATACATTACTTGTTGTTGTTGATGTAAACAGGGCTAATTATACGGAATGTCCGGAATTGATTGGCAAATGCAGACAGACGGTGGTTATTGACCATCATCGTCAGGCTGATGACCAGATTGAGAATGCAACACTTTCCTATGTAGAACCATACGCATCATCCGCATGTGAAATGGTTGCGGAGATACTTCAGTATATTTGCGATAATATCAGAATTAAATCAATAGAGGCAGATACTTTGTATGCCGGAATAGTTATTGATACCAATAACTTTACCAATAAAGCAGGGGCAAGAACTTTTGAAGCGGCAGCATTTTTACGACGTAACGGTGCAGATATTGTAAGAGTAAGAAAACTTCTGCGTGGCGATATGAACGAATACAAGGCAAAAGCAGAGACGGTAAGACACGCTGAGGTGTATAAGCACTATGCACTTTCCGTATGCCCAAGTTCGGGATTACAAAGCCCTACTATTGTAGGAGCACAGGCTGCCAATGAACTTCTTAACATTACGGGAATAAAAGCATCAATTGTTTTTACATATTACAACGATACAATATACCTTAGCGCAAGGTCTATAGATGAAGTTAATGTACAGCTTATCATGGAAAGGCTTGGCGGCGGCGGACATATGACAATCGCAGGCGCACAGCTTAAGGATATGTCATTGGAGGATGCCATAACACTTGTTAAAAAGACAATAGATACAATGGAAGCGGAAGGAGCAATTTAATGAAAGTTATATTATTACAGGATGTTAAAGCACTTGGAAAAAAAGGACAGACAGTGGATGTCAGTGACGGATATGCAAGAAATTGTATTCTCCCTAAGAAACTCGGAGTTGAAGCAACATCCAAAAACCTTAATGACCTTAAATTACAGAAGGCACATGAAGAAAAGGTTGCTAAAGAGCAGCTTGAAGAAGCCAAGGCTTTTGCAGCAAAAATGGCGGACATGGAAGTAATTGTTTCTATTAAATCAGGAAAAGACGGAAGAACTTTCGGTTCAGTATCATCTAAGGAAATTGCAACTGCTTTTAAGGAACAGCATGGAATGGAAATAGATAAGAAAAAAATTGTTCTTGATGAGCCAATCAGAAGTGTGGGAACTACAATTGTAAGCGTAAAGCTTCATAAAGATGTTGTTGGAAAGCTGAATGTAAGAGTCAGAGAGGCATAGAAGTATGGATGAACCACTTTTAAAGCGTATTATGCCCCATAGTACAGTTGCCGAACAGTCCGTGATTTCATCAATGCTTATGGATAAAGATGCCATAGGAATAGCATCGGATATGCTTACTAAGGACGATTTTTATACCGGCCAGTATGGAATCATGTTTCAGGCAATAACGGAGCTGGATAAGGAAAATAAGCCGGCAGACATTGTTCAGGTGCAGGACAAATTAAAACAGATGGGCGCACCGGAGGAACTGGCAGGAATTGATTTTTTAAGGGAAATTCTTAATGTAGTGGCAACGTCCGCCAATATTAAGGGTTATGCCAAGATTGTAAAGGAAAAATCTGTTCTGCGCAATATGATTAAGGTCGCACAGAAAATAGAAAATGAATGTTATGATTGCAAGGATGAAGTGGATAACATACTTGCCGATGCGGAAAAGGATATTACCGCAGTAAAGAACAGCGGGACAAGTGAGGAGATAACACCTATAAGCGATGTTGTTATTGAAGCACTTGACAGGATGGATGCGGCATCCAAGGCAGGCGGTAAAATTACGGGAATTGCCACAGGGTTTAAACATCTTGACTACAAAACAGCAGGACTCCAGAACTCGGATTTTATTCTTGTTGCAGCAAGACCATCCATGGGTAAAACGGCATTTGTCCTTAATATTGCACAGTATGTTTCTGTTAAAAATAAGACAACAACTGCCATATTCAGTCTGGAAATGTCAAAAGTCCAGCTTGTCAACCGTCTTATCTCTATGGAATCCAAGGTTGATTCCAAAAATATAAGAACGGGAAGCATGAGCCCGGCAGAATGGAGCAGCGTATCAGAGGGTGCTTCAAGGGTAGGTATGTCCCACCTTATAATTGATGATACACCGGGAATTTCCATTGGAGCATTGCGTAACAAATGCCGTAAGTTCAAGAGAGATAATAATCTCGGTCTTATAATAATCGACTACATACAGCTTATGACAGCAGGTGGCAGAAGTGAATCAAGACAGCAGGAAGTATCGGAGATTTCAAGAGCATTGAAAGGGATTGCAAGGGAGCTTAACGTTCCGGTAATCGCATTATCCCAGTTAAGTCGTGCTGTTGAAGCAAGAGATAATAAAAGACCGATGCTTTCGGATTTGCGAGAGTCAGGTGCCATCGAGCAGGATGCGGACGTTGTTATGTTCATATACAGGGATGAGTATTATCACAAAGACAATGCTGATAACAAAGGCAAAGCTGAGATAATCATAGCCAAACAAAGAAACGGTCCTACAGGAACTATTGACCTTGCATGGATTGGAGATTTAACAAAATTTGCGGATTTGGAAGTTCAATATAATCACGAAGAAGAGTAAGTGTCATACTTGCTCTTTTTTTGTAAAAGTAAGTCGAAGAAAAAATATTTTTTCCCCCATATGGGATGGTATAATTAGTGAAAAAATTAAGGGGACATATTATGAAAAGATATTTAATTTCAGAAGCTTCTGCAATCACAGGTCTGGAGGCGCATGTACTCCGGTATTGGGAAGAAGAGCTTGGCATGAAAATCCCAAGGAATGAATTGGGACATCGTTATTATACAGATACAGAAATTGAAATTTTCCAGAAAGCTAAGGAAATGAAAAATAAGGGTTATCAGCTTAAGGCAATCAAAACCGAGATTTTTGGAAAAGCGGATATAATACCTATACATATGGAGCATGAACAGGGAGAGCTTGAAAGTGAGGAGCAGAATACAAGGGATGTCCGTATGGAACAGTTCAAAGCGATTATCGGCAGCATTCTCACAGAAGCTCTTAAGGAAAATAATGTGGAACTTCATGAAAAAGTGGTAAAGGAAATGGACTATCTTTTTCGTGTGAATGATGAGGCGGCAGAGGAACGCTATAAGAAGCTTGATGAAACAATACGTAGCTGCCAGCGGTCGGGCAAAGAGGCGGCAGCAGGTAAGGATACACGTTTCAAGCATAGGAAGAAAATGAAAAAACTGACTTGAAATGTGGACATTCGTTAAGATATATGATAACATAAAAGTATCAGTAGTTTATCGTGAAAAAAGGAGAGGTGATATTGGGTAAAATTTGTGAGATGTTGTAACACGTTAATTAAGGGAATGATATGGATGTGAAGATGTAGATAATTAATATATCATGAATATGGCGTGAGTTTCATATTAATTGGTAAAGGATTGTATACGGAAATATGTTTATGGGATATCGTTCTCTGCAATGAAAGCAAAGGAGAAAGATTATGGGTAAACGATTAATAGTAATTGTTTTAAGCGTGGTGATGGCAGTTATACCATGTTGTGTTTCAGTAAGTGCAGATGACTCCGAATACAGTGAATGGAGAACATCAGAGGAATTGCATGAAGAGAGACTGAGATTGATGGATGATTATGAAAATAATAAGTCACAAATAGAAGCAATTGATGAAGAGCTTGAGAAACGTGGAGAAGAAGTAATAAGCGAAGAGGAACTTCACAATAAGATTTTGAACAGTAATAGAAATCGAGGTAAAGATGTTCCTTCATTGGCATATGACCCCGGATACGTGAGTGGCGTAAGGTGGACCAGTAAAAGGTACACTCAGGGCTATGCCGGTCAGGTTTATGAAATCCAGGAAATATTAGGAGAATCAGCAGATTCAGGAACGAGCAAATTATGTAAAACAGAGACAAAGACTTCACAAAAAACAGGTACTTTTAAAGCAGGTAGCACAACAATTTGGAAATTTGTAGCACAGTCTTTAGCTACTGCGATTTTGGATAGTGCAGCACCGGGATTTGGTACGGGAATATCGTTATTTACTTTGTTAAGTTCATATGACAAGAATATAACTACATCGAGTAGTTTAAAATATGTATATCTTTCATATATTGTAAGTATATATGTAAATGAGAAATTTGTATTTGTTAAAAGGCTGGGAGAAAGTGACAATTCTCAAATTTTATGTTATGTAGGAAATAATATAAGAAGTTCGGTTACTGTAGTATATCCACGATATACATACAGCAATGGTGTGGTTGTTGAAGTACAGAATAGTAGTAAGACATATGCAGGTAATAATCTTAATGAGTATTACAAGTCTTCGGGAAGTGAAGCTGCAAAAAATTTTTACAATTATAAAAATAACAATAAATCATTTAATGAATTTTCATATTTGATTACTAAATGCTTTTATACAACGGTTGAAGGAAGTACATCAATTAACATACCATATGTGGCAGTATAGATATACAGGGAGGACAAAATATGAAAAAAACATGGATAATTATTCTATCAACTATTCTTGCAATAGTCGTGGTGCTTCAGATAGCGGTAATGGTATTTCTCAATTCCACAGGGATACATATAATTTCTAAATACGCAAGGTTTAATACAGGAGGAAAGGGATATGTATACAATACAGTTACCAAGGAATGGGAAAGAGAAAATATCAGTTGGTATATTGACCTGTTAGTTCGCAATAAGAAAGCAGACGGAGTATTAAGCGTAGAGGATTACGGAAAATTAACGGGAAACAGGCCTGTTATATCGGTTGATATGTCAAAAGATTTCTGTAAAATCTTTTTTTATGCTACTGTAACGAAATACAATGAAAACGGTGGAATAGAAGATTTAAGTACTATTGTTCTATACCGATTCATATACAACAGGGAAACAGGGCAGATTATTATCGAAATCTGGGATGAAGATGCAGGCACTAAATATCTGGTTGATGCAGATACTAAAGAAGATGCAGAGATAATTTTCAATTCATATATGAAAAAATTGTCAGACCAGACAAATGGTGAATAAATACATAATTACAAAATGGACTTCAATTAAATTTGAAGTCCATTTTTAGTTTGCGCGCCATGGGCACGTTCTAACGGGTGAAAGTCTCGAACACGCCCGGATAGTGGGAAGTTTATAGCTGAACAGCAAGGGTGTCTATCGCGAGGTGGAATCTGAAGGAAGCTATAAGCAAATCTCTGGTCCGACGGACAGAAATCACATATAAGGCTAGGCTACGAGAGATAAGTTGGCTAAAAGCAACAAAGTCTAATAACTATCACATTTGTAGCAGGTAAAGTTAAGAATAACAATATATGATTTGGCTACTAAGAAGTGGGAAGAGGAACATGTTGTAATTGGGATATCGATTTATTGGTGCGTGGAAGCAAGAAAGCGGACGGCGGAACTTGGAATCTCTACCTATTTTGCCGATTTGCGCTGTTTGGGTAGAGATTCCCAACAAACAGCCCCGGGAATCTCTACCATATTTTGCCGATTTGCGCCATTTGGGTAGAGATTCTCAATAAGCTGGGGCTGGGAATCTCTACCTATTTTGCCGATTTGCGCTGTTTGGGTAGAGATTCTCAATAAGCTGGGCCTGGGAATCTCTACCTATTTTGCCGATTTGCGCTGTTTGGGTAGAGATTCTCAAGAAGCAGCCCCGGAAATCTCTACCTTGTTTACGCATAAGTATATGCAATAATAAATAGTATAAGGATATTGAAAGAGGAGACACATATGAAAAAAATATTATTTGCAGTTCTGGCAATGGTGCCGGTATTGTGCGGTTGTTCGATGAAAAAAGCATACAAAAAGGCAGCCTCCCCGGATATGGATATCACAGAAGATGACACAACAGGTAATCCTGTAAAAGAACCGGAAATACCGGGAAATAGAGCCAGCTGGACTGTACTTATGTATGTGGCTCCGACCTTGAATTCAGAGGACAGATATGCCAAATGGAGTAAAAATGCTTCTATGCTGCAACTGTTGGCATACATATACAAAGATAACTGGATGCATCCGGAGAACACTATTGAATGATAAAATAATAATGGCTCGTGCATTGCACGAGCCATTACGCATTATTCTTATTAGTTAGCTGAAATAGCGCCTACAGGACAAGCAGATTCGCAAGCTCCGCATGAGAGACATGTATCTGCATCTATTTCATAATGTGAATCACCAAGAGAGATAGCTCCTGCTGGACATCCTCCGGCACATGAACCACAACTTACACAAGAATCTGAAATAACGTATGCCATAATAGTTACCTCCTATGTATATTACAGTGTCATTATAATACGTCAATATAAAAATATCAAGAAACATTTATTTCAAAAAATTTGAAAAAATATACAGGTAACGCTTTACAATGGGTGTTGCCACTTTTTTTATGTTAGTATATAATTATATTTGTTATCTGAATGGTAATAATATATTATAAATATAGAATGTAAAGGAGAAATAACATGGCACAGATTAATAAAGATATGATTATTCATGATATCATCCAGATTGATACTGATATAATACCAATCCTTCTTGACGCCGGAATGCATTGCGTGGGATGCCCATCGGCACAGGGAGAATCTCTTGAGGAAGCATGTATGGTACATGGTATCGATGCAGATGCGTTGACAGTATTTATCAATAACTATCTTGCTGAAAAGGCAGCAAAAGCTGAATAATTATATGCTTACAAGACTATTTATAGGAAAAGATATTAATCAGGCAAAGAATACATTTGTGTGGACAGCTTTATCCGGAATAGTATACTCATTACAGTCGCTGATATTCCTCATTATTTTAACTAATATTATGGGAAAATCAGCGGCTGGATTATATTCACTGGGAATAATGATAGCCAACCAGATGCTTACGGTGGGTAAGTATTCAGTAAGAAATTATCAGGTGTCTGATATTAATGAAAAATATACATTTGACCAGTATTATACGTTCAGAATATGTACCTGTGCCGCGGCAATGCTTATTACCATAGGCTGGGTTATTTTTGGCGGATACAGAGGCGATGAAGCGGTAGTGATCATAAGTCTTACGGTATATAAGATGGCTGAATGTATGTCTGACTTGTTTGAAGGACTTTATCAACAGAGGTTCAGATTTGATATAAGCGGAAGAAGTCAGTTTACAAAAGACCTTATTATGATAATATGCTACGGCGGAATGTTAATTATTACAAAAGATGTTGTTTTGTCCTCTGTCGTGCTTGCAGTTGTATCATTTGTACTTATATTTGTAATCGATTTTCCGATTGCCGGGAAATTTGCAGCAATAAAATGGAATTTCAGATGGAAAGTGACAAAAGAACTGTTTTTTGCCTGTACGGCGTTGTTTGTAAGCTCTTTTTTATTTATATATATTCATAATGCACCTAAGTATGCACTTACCCGTATTTCAGGAAATGATACTTCAATTCTTGCAGAGTTTAATGCATTGTTTATGCCCGTATTTGTGGTAGATTTATTTGCCGGATTTACAATGAGAATGTGGCTTACCAGGATGGCGGTATATCACAATGACGGAGATTACGGAAGCTTTAAGAAAACAATTAACAAGCAGTTTGGCGTGATTACGGGACTTACGGTATTGTCAATGGCGGGAATGTTTTTTCTTGGATGCCCCGTTCTTACTGCTATATACGGAATTGACCTGTATGGTCATGAATGGACCAATCTTTTACTTATGTTATCGGGCGGACTTGTTGCCGTGTATACTTTGTACGAAAATGTAATAATTATATACAGAAAACAGAATATCAGCATTGTTATTAATGTTGTTACAGCGGTTGTTGCTGCGGTTATTGTTACGCCGCTTGCATCATGGAAGGGAATATATGGTGCGACTGTCGGATATGTAATTGCCAATGCGGTAAGAGCCGGAGGATATTACATTGTGGCTAAGATATTTATGATAAAAGGAAGAAAAAAGGTTTAGAAAACGTGTTGGATATGTTTTCTAAACCTTTTAATTATGTCATTATTATACCAGCTTTATCTGTAATACGATAAAACATACAAAATATGCGGCATAAGAAAGTAACATGAGGATACCGCCTGCACGGTTTAGTTTCTTGTCTTTTGTCAAGATTACGCATAAGAAGAGCATCACCATACAGATTACTGCCATTATGTTGTCTACGATAAAATCTTTTGAATACTGAACAGGTGTTAAGAGCGCCGTAATTCCAAGAACAAACAGTATATTAAAAATATTGCTTCCTACGATATTACCTATTGCAATGTCCGCATTGTGTTTGCAGGCTGCCGTAACGGATGTGATAAGTTCCGGAAGTGAAGTTCCCAAAGCAACAATGGTAAGCCCTATTAAACGGTCGGACATGCCAAAATATTTTGCAATGGCGGTAGCAGAATTAACTGTAAGCTGGCTTCCGCCTACAATTGCGGCACCACCGAAAATTATGTAAAGAATCATAAGCCATGTAGGTAATTTCTTGACTTCTTCCTCTTCTTCATCCTTTTTCTTAAGAGAGATATATACAAGATATCCCATAAATATTAAAAATAATATTGTCAGAATTACTCCATCAAATCTTGAAAGGGAATAACCATTCATGCCAAGTACAAGTAGTACAATGGTGATTACGGCAACAAAAGGAATTTCTATAAAAAGAGTATTCTTTTTAACTGCCAGCGGTGTGATAACTGAAGCGATGCCAAGGATAAGGAGAACATTAAGGATGTTGCTTCCGACTACGTTGCTTACCGCAAGTTCGGCACTTCCCTTGATTCCTGCAGTGATACTTATGGCAGCTTCGGGAGCACTTGTTCCGAAAGCAACAATTGTAAGACCGATTACAATCTGTGGAATGCCAAGCTTGCCTGCGAGACTTGAAGAACCATCAACAAATACGTCCGCACCTTTCATAAGAAGTACAAAACCGACAACTAATAATAAAATATTGACTGGTAATGGCATTTTTAAAACCTCCGTAAATTAGAAAAAATAGTGTTCAACAATTATTTTGATACCTAATAAAATAAGAATAACCCCACCGATAAATTCAGATTTGTTTTTATAGATATTTCCGAAAATATTACCGATTTTAACACCGGCAATGGAAATTATAAATGTTGCTACTCCTATAATAATAACAGCCAGAACTGTATTAAGCAATGCTGTGGCCTGAATTATGTTAACAGGGATACAGGCAAATGTGATTCCGACAGCCAGTGCATCTATGCTTGTTGCTATAGCCATTAATAACATTGTCTTAAAGCCGATGGCGTCAGATTCTCCGCCTTCTTTTTCTTCTTTTGAAAATGATTCACGAATCATATTAATTCCTATCAGTAACAAAAGAATAAATGCAATCCATGGGGCAAATGCGTTAACAAATTTTGCAAACTGTATGCCAAGAAAATATCCTATCATAGGCATTATTGCCTGAAAACAGCCAAACCACGCACCAACAATAAGCATATGGCGGAATGTGATTTTCTTAATTGCGAGACCTTTGCATATAGATACTGCGAAAGCATCCATGGAAAGACCTATTGCCAGTAGGATAAGTGTGAATAAATCCATCTGAGAATTCTCCTTTGTATATTTCTCCGTTGCTTTCTTTCACAAATAAAAAAAACAGGCAAGGCCTGCTGAATTCTTATTTTAATTTATTGAAAAAAAATTGTCAAGACATTTAGGCAAAATATAAGGCAGCCGAAGCTGCCTTTATATAAAAAGAAAGAGGAGTATGAAAAAACAAAAAAAAATATTTCATCCTCTATAGTATATTTTTTGTTTGTGGATAAAAAATGTCTTAATTATGAACAAATTGAAACTTTATAATAAAAATATTGTAAAAAACATTTAAAATCCGTTTACAATCGCGTCCAGAATAGTGTCTGCCACTTTCTCTTTTGACATTATATCATATTCTTTAATATTATCTTTGGTAATCAAAGTTACTATATTGGTGTCTGTACCGAATCCGGCACCGCCTGTAACAAGACTGTTGGCAACAATCATATCTGCGTTTTTCTTTTCAAGTTTTTTCCTTGAATTATCAAGCATATTTTCTGTTTCCATGGAAAAGCCGCATATAAACTGTCCCGGTTTTTTGTTTTCACCGAGAAATTTCAGGATATCAGTAGTACGCTTTAATGGAATGGACATATCGCTGTCGGATTTTTTGATTTTGTTGTCTGCAACCGATACGGGAGTGTAGTCGGCAACAGCCGCAGCTTTGATTATTATGTTCTGGTTTTCGTAATTATCTTTTACTGCATTAAACATATCTTCGGCAGAGATAACATCAATTACTTTGGTAAATAGTGGCTTTGGAAGGGAAACAGGACCTGATATCAGTGTTACATCAGCTCCACGGAATGCGGCGGCTCTTGCAAGTGCATAACCCATTTTACCGCTGGAGTGATTGGTAATATACCTTACCGGGTCAAGGGCTTCCCTCGTAGGACCTGCCGTTATAAGAATGCGTTTTCCTATAAGGTCTTTTTTACCATTAAGAGCCCTTAAAATATATTCAATAAGTGTATTTTTATCCGGAAGCTTGCCTTTACCGCTGTCCCCGCAGGCAAGGTGACCGCTTGCGGCAGGAATAATTTCAAAACCATACATCATGAGTTTGGCGATGTTGTCCCTTACAACAGGGTTTTCGTACATATTGGTGTTCATTGCAGGAGCAACTATTTTTGTGCATTTGCAGGCAAGAACAGTTGTGGTAAGCATATCGTCTGCGATTCCGTTAGCCATTTTTCCGATTACATTGGCAGTAGCGGGAGCAATTAAAACCACATCGGCTTCTTTTGCAAGTGAAATGTGCTTTACGTCAAATTCAAAGTCACGGTCGAAAGTATCCACAAGGCATTTGCTTGAAGTAAGTGTCTCGAATACCATAGGACTTATGAATTTTGTGGCATTTTCAGTCATTATCACACGGACATTGCAGCCTGATTTCACAAGAGCACTTGCTACATCAGCCATCTTGTATGCAGCAATCCCTCCGGTTATTCCTAAAAGGACGGTTTTCTTATCTTTCATAACATAACCTCTTAACATTCATCTGCTATTTTGTAAATAAGGTTTTCGGTGTCATCCCATCCGAGGCATGGATCCGTAATTGATTTACCATAAATCATGTCCTTGCAGATTTTCTGATTACCTTCTTCAAGGTAGCTTTCAATCATTACGCCTTTTACTAATTTTTTGAATTCAGGATTATATCTTCTGCTGTGAAGAACTTCGCTTGTTATACGAATCTGCTGTTTAAACTGCTTGTTAGAGTTAGAATGGTTAGCATCGATTATTGCAGCAGGATTCTTAAGGTCTTTGGAAGCGTATATTTCATGAAGTCTTTCAAGGTCTTCATAATGGTAATTAGGAATACATATTCCATATTTGTTGACACCGCCACGAAGTATAACATGTGCAAGGTCGTTGCCTGATGTGCTTACACTGTATCCTCTGTAAATAAATTCGTGGGAACTTTGTGCAGCAATTACTGAATTAATCATAACGCCAAAATCTCCGCTTGTAGGATTCTTCATTCCCACAGGGATATCCATACCGCTGGCGGTAAGACGGTGCTGCTGGTTTTCAACGGAACGGGCACCGATTGCTTCATACGATAAAACATCGTCAAGGTAGCTCCTGTTCTCAGGATAAAGCATCTCATCTGCTGATGTAAGACCGCTTTCTTTGATAACATCTATATGAAGTTTTCGGATAGATGCAATTCCTGCATAAAGGTCAGACTCTTTGTTAGGGTCAGGCTGATGAAGCATACCCTTATAACCTTCACCTGTGGTTCTTGGTTTGTTAGTGTATACACGGGGAATAATAATCAGCTTGTCCTTAGTCTTTTCATTGACCCTTGCAAGACGCTCAACATATTCAAGAACGGCATCTTCACGGTCAGCGGAACATGGACCTACGATTACAAGAAATTTATCACTTTCACCTGTAAAAACCTTACGGATTTCACGGTCTCTTTCTGATTTGATTGCTGTAAGCTCCGGTGTCATAGGAAATTCTTCTTTAAGAACTTCAGGTTCCGGAAGCTTTTTAAAATAATTCATTGACATTGTTAAAATCCTCATCTCTTCTAATTTCAGTATATATAAATTAACACTTTAACGCTTTAAAGTCAAGAAGAACATATTGACATTGTGTTTTTATTATAAAAAATGTAAAATGAATATGCTATATTTAATTTATAAAAAATTAATCTTTTTTACCAAAATAAAATAATTAATACATAACACATTCATAAATCAGGTGTATATCTGATTGAAACAGAATAAAAGAATTGGAGATTTATTGTTATGGGCAAGATTATTGGAATTGACTTAGGAACTACTAACAGTTGTGTTGCGGTAATGGAGGGCGGACAGCCTACGGTTATCATTAATTCTGAGGGAACAAGGACAACACCAAGTGTGGTTGCTTTTACCAAAAAAGGAGAGAGACTTGTGGGAGAACCTGCGAAGCGTCAGGCAGTCACAAATCCTGAAAGAACTGTTTCTTCCATTAAGAGAGAGATGGGCTCCGGCTATAAAGTTAAGATTGACAAAAAGAATTATTCGCCTCAGGAGATATCGGCTTTTATCCTTATGAAATTAAAAAAGGATGCCGAGGATTATCTGGGACAGCGTGTAACGGAAGCGGTAATTACCGTACCGGCATATTTCAGCGATGCACAACGTCAGGCGACCAAGGATGCAGGAAGAATAGCAGGACTTAAAGTGGAACGAATTATTAATGAGCCTACGGCAGCAGCTCTTGCGTACGGCCTTGATAACGGTGAAGCACAGAAAATCCTGGTATATGACCTTGGCGGCGGTACTTTCGATGTTTCAGTAATTGAAATCGGGGATAAGGTTATTGAGGTGCTTGCGACCTCAGGAGATAACCATCTCGGCGGGGATGATTTTGATAAACGTCTTTCGGACTATATTGTTTCGGAGTTTAAGAGAACAGAAGGAATAGACCTTGGTAAAGATAAAGTCGCACTTCAGAGAATAACTGAAGAAGCCGAGAAAGCCAAGAAAGAGCTTTCATCGGCACAGACAGTTAATATTAACCTGCCTTTTATTACAACCACCAAAGCGGGTCCCGTTCATCTTGATATGAATATTACGAGGGCAAAATTTAACGAGCTGACATCGGACCTTGTGGAGAGAACAACTGGTCCTGTAATTACGGCACTTAACGATGCAGGAATTACAAAGGGCGAACTTAATAAGGTACTTCTTGTAGGCGGTTCTACAAGAATACCTGCGGTTCAGGATAAAGTAAGACAGCTTACGGGGCTTGAGCCAAGCAAAAATATGAATCCTGACGAGTGTGTTGCACTCGGAGCTTCAATACAGGGTGGCAAGCTTGCGGGAGATTCAGGTAATGCGTCCGAACTTCTTTTGCTTGACGTAACTCCTCTTACGCTCTCAATAGAGACAGTGGGAGGAATTGCCACACACCTTATAGAGAAAAACTCTACGATTCCATGCAGAAAAAGCCAGGTATTTTCTACTGCAATGAGCGGACAGACCAATGTTGAAATCAAGGTTTTACAGGGCGAACGACAGTTTGCGAGGGATAACAAGCTTCTTGGAACCTTCCGTCTTAACGGAATAAGAAGAGCACCGGCCGGAGTTCCGCAGATAGAGGTAACTTTCGATATTGATGCAAACGGTATTGTGCATGTATCGGCTAAGGACCTTGATACGGGACGGGAACAGAGCATTACGATTACCGCAGGCTCTAATCTTTCGGAAACTGAAATTGAACGTGCCATGCGGGACGCTGCGGAATATGCGGAAGCCGACAGTACGAGAATGGATGCTTTTGAAGCCATTAATGAGTCAAAACAGCTTATTAATGATGCACAGGCTAAGTTAAAGACTGAGAAAAAGACAATTGATAAAATGAGAAAGAATCAGATTAATCAGGATATATATAATCTTGGTCGTCTTATCAGAAAAGCCAAGCCTGAGAAAATGACAATTACGGAAACTGTAGAAATTAAAAATGCAATGGACAGGCTTAAGCAGTCTGCCGGATTATAAAGATACATAGGAGAAAAAGAAAATGGATATTAAAGAATTATTGGCGAGGTGCGACCATACACTGCTTGCCGTAACAGCTGAGGAGTCTGAAATCGAGACATTATGCGATGAGGCGGTTAAGTACGGATGTGCGTCCGTGTGTATACCTCCGTCTTATGTAAAAAAAGCCTCGGCTTACCTTAAAGGCAAAGGTTCTTCCCTGGCAGTATGTACGGTTATAGGATTTCCTAACGGCTACAATACAACCAAAGTCAAGGTATATGAGACAGAACAGGCAGTACTTGACGGAGCTTCAGAAATAGATATGGTAATCAATCTCGGCTGGGTAAAAGACGGTAAGTATTATGATGTATTGAATGAAATTAAGGCTGTGAAAGAAGCATGTCACGGAAGAGTTTTGAAGGTAATTATAGAAACATGTCTTTTAGAGGACGCGGAAAAGATTACACTTTGTAAAATAGTTACCGAGGCAGGTGCAAAGTTCATTAAGACTTCAACGGGATTCCAGGCAGGGGGCGCAACGCCTTCGGATGTGGCACTTCTTAAAGCCAACGTAGGACGGGGCGTGGAGGTTAAAGCGGCAGGCGGAATTTCCACCCTTGACGATGCAGACCTTTTCCTTAAGCTTGGAGCGTCAAGACTTGGCACAAGCAAGGTTGTTAAATTATTTGAAAAAATGGAGAACAAGTAATGAACTACAAGACAATCGACGAACTTAATAATTTCGATTTTTCGGAAAGTGTAATATCGGAAGTTGAGACAATGAACGGTACTTTTCATTTGTGGCTTGATAATGTAACGATTCTGCCCGAATGTTCATGCAACAGGGATATCAGGGTAATGAGAGCCAACGGATTTCTTTTATCCGTATCCAATCCCGGAATACAGGAATTTATAGAGGAAGGCTATAAACGTTACAATGCTGATAATGTTCTTCAGGAATCCGTAGATGACAGAATTCTTGCAAAAGACGAATATGCGGCCATGTTTAAGACATTCCCTTATGGAACAATATATTCCATCAAAAAAAAGGAGAACACTTATGTATTCTCCATAGATGCCAACGACAGATGTTACGAAATAACAGTGAGCGGCAGCGGTGATGTCGAGGAATGGGACAGATTTCTTGTAAAGGAATAGTCCTATTTATTACTGAGTTTTACCCAGTCCTTACCATAGAAAAGTGCCAGATGTGCATTTTTCCAGTGAAGAGGGTCTGCTGTAATGTCCGTATGGAAAATAGGTGCAGGAGTAACTGAAAGCGGAGCTAAGGTTACTCCTTTTTCTTCTGTGTCGGAAAGGTACTCCGCACGCTCCCTGCATTCCTTATCATATTGTTTTGCATCCCCATTAATAAGGGAATATGTGGCACTTACGGAAAGTGGCATATTGGAAAAATCGGCACCGCCGTTTTCTCCCTCCGACACTTTGCATAGGCCTACGCAGGAAATTGCAAAAATAATAGTGCAGGACATAATAAATACAAAACGTTCGTGCTTCATCTCAAAAAATCTCGCAAATTTGCAAAGAACCAGGGAATCCCCGTATTTTTTACCTATATATCCAAGCATGTATACCAGATTGAAAATCATAAAGATATAATAGCTGAAATTAATAATGTTCATCATTCTGTAAGGCATCCTTAATCCCTGTGCATAGAATACAGGAGTGCCCTGTGAACAGAAAAGACAGAATGTAAACAAAAGCACAAGTACGGGATGTTTAAAAGAAAGAGAACTTCTTTTGGCGATTCTGTAAAGCAAAGGTATTAACATTATAAAAAGTATAAGCACAGGTGCCAAAGTCGAGCTTGCAATACTGTATCCACCGTAGGCGAAAGAACAGATAATGGACTTAATTACACCATGACTGCCACCCACGGCCTCCTGACGGATTGCATTACCAGGGGCAAGGATGCTCAGGGCAAAGGACACTCCTATTGAACATGTAATCAGTACAAGAGGGATGACACTTTTATTTTTCTTAACAATCATAAGTATAACAAGGGTTATTAATATAAGAACCGTAACAAGGGATGTTGCGTAGTTACCGCCACCGATTATGAAGGCTAAAGGAACTGCGAAAATACCCGCAATAATTCTGGCAGGCATAGCTTTGCTTTTAATCATAACCGTTACGAGCGTCAGTAAAAATAAAGCCAATGAAAAGAAAAATGTATAATAAACAGAACCGTTATACCAATAGAAAGAATCCGAAGGCATAATGGTAAACTGCATTGCACAGAAAGTAACGGCAAGAGCCGTGATTATGGAAGCCTGTCTGCCGGCATCAAACCATTTTCTTAAAAAATTATATATGAATGCAAGCATGGCGGCAACAAATGCGCTTATAAGTATAACAGATGATAATACATAGGCGGATTCACCGAATACGGCAGGCTGCAGGCGCATAAGGAAAATAGCGGCAAAATTGCCCTGCCAGTCATTGTAGGTATTTTTCATTTCGTCAAAAGATGTAGATATAACCTGGGAAACAGAACCTGTATCACGGTAAACTTTGGCAGTTTCCACGCCGTAATAATAGTCATCCACACTCGGATGGTTATATTTACCTATGATATAAAGGGGAATAAGTGATAATATAAAAATTATTGTAATAACATAAACATATTGTTTTGATTTCATTAATGTTACCTCCGATATCAAACCCTCACTAAAGTACATATTATCATAGGTAACAGCGTAATTGCAAATGATAACACAATGTGATAATCTCTAAATATGATACGGATATTTCCGGAAGGATGATATATATGGCGAAAATACTTTACCTTGTAATACCATGTTACAATGAAGAAGAAGTCTTAGCTGACACAGCGGGCAAACTTGATAAAAAAATGAAAGAACTTATGGCAGAAGGGCTTATTGACGTAAAAAGCAGGATAATTTTTGTTAATGACGGTTCTATGGATCTGACATGGAAAATAATTGAAGATTTACACAATAAAGATACCTTGTTTGGCGGAATTAACCTTACGAGAAACAGGGGACACCAGAATGCACTTTTAGCCGGACTTATGACTGTTAAGGATGACGCGGATATAGTTATATCCCTTGATGCGGATTTACAGGACGATATAAATGTTTTTGATGAAATGCTCCGGAAAAATAACGAGGGTTATGATGTCATATATGGTGTGAGAAATGACAGAAAAAAAGATTCTTTTTTCAAAAGACATACGGCGCAGATGTTTTATAAATTAACCAACAAATTAGGCGGAGACCTGATATACAATCATGCGGATTTCAGGCTTATGAGCAGGAGAGCCCTTGAGGGACTGGCACAGTTTGAAGAGGTCAATCTTTTCTTAAGAGGAATAGTACCATTAATCGGATATCCATCGACGATTGTTGAATATGAGAGAAAAGAAAGACTTGCGGGAAAAAGCAAATATCCGCTCAGGAAAATGATGAGCTTTGCCATTGAGGGAATAACCTCACTAAGCATTAAACCCATGAGATTTGTAACGGGAATGGGCATATTTGTTTTTCTTGTGAGCATTGCCATGATGATTTACGCATTCGTAAGTTATTTTACCGGCAGAGTTGTTGCCGGATGGACTTCCATACTTATTTCAGTGTGGGCAATCGGCGGAATGGTGCTTCTGGGACTTGGCATTGTAGGTTCATATATTGGCAAAATATATCTTGAGACCAAGAAAAGACCACGTTATATAGTAGAAAAATACATCAATGAAAGAGAGTAGATATGTTTCCTGAAAGAATAGAAAAACAGTTTGAATTTCTTAAAGAGATAGATAAGGAAAAGAATATTTTCAGACAGACTTATCTTGCAGACGGCATGAGAAAAGAAAATGATGCGGAGCACGCATGGCACATGGCATTGTTTGTAATGGTGCTGTCGGAATATGCCAATGAAGATATAGATGTGTTGAAGACAATGAAAATAGTTCTTATTCACGATTTAATAGAAATATACGCAGGCGATACCTATGCCTATGATTCAAAGGGCAATGAAAGCAAACGCGGGCGTGAACTTGCGGCTGCGGACAGACTTTTTAATATTCTGCCAAAAGACCAGGCAGAGGAATTCAGGGCATTATGGGATGAATTCGAGGAAAATATTACGCCGGAAGCCAGGTTTGCCAACACAATGGACAAGATTCAGCCTTTAATGCTTAATAATGCGTCAGAGGGCAGATCGTGGGAAGAACATGGTGTTCATGCTTCACAGGTATACGGACGTAATGAGAAAACACATCTGGGTTCGGAAGAATTGTGGAAATATGCAGATGAGACTTTTATCAGACCCAATGTTGGAAGACAACTTAAAAGGGATTAAAAGGGATTAAATATTGATTTTAGAGCCTATTTATGGTAGCGTTAGAAGTTAGGACAGAAGATTTTTAGGAGGATTTAGTAAAATGGAGAAAAAACCTTACTATATTACTACAGCGATTGCGTATACATCAGGTAAGCCACATATCGGTAATACCTATGAAATAGTTCTTGCAGACAGTATTGCAAGATATAAGAGAATGCAGGGATATGATGTCCGTTTCCAGACCGGTACGGATGAACATGGACAGAAAATTGAATTAAAGGCAGCAGAGGCAGGTGTTACACCAAAACAGTTTGTAGATAACGTTGCCGGTGAAATTAAGAGAATATGGGATTTGATGAACACCTCTTATGACAAATTTATCAGAACCACTGATGAATACCATGAGAAACAGGTTCAGAAAATCTTTAAGAAATTATATGATAAAGGGGATATTTACAAGGGACATTACGAAGGCATGTATTGTACTCCTTGCGAATCCTTCTGGACGGAGTCACAGCTTGTAGACGGAAAATGTCCTGACTGCGGAAGGGAAGTCAAGCCTGCAAAGGAAGAGGCTTACTTCTTTAAGATGAGCAAATATGCGGACAGACTTATTGATTATATTAACGAACATCCTGAATTCATACAGCCTGTTTCCCGTAAGAATGAAATGATGAATAACTTCCTTTTACCGGGACTTCAGGACCTTTGTGTATCAAGAACATCTTTTAAATGGGGAATACCTGTGGATTTTGATGACAGACACGTTGTATATGTATGGCTTGACGCACTTACCAACTATATCACGGGACTTGGATATGACTGTGACGGCGATAATGATGAATTGTTCAAAAAATACTGGCCTGCGGATCTTCATCTTATCGGAAAAGATATTATCCGTTTCCATACAATTTACTGGCCTATTTTCCTTATGGCACTTGACTTACCGCTTCCAAAACAGGTTTTCGGACACCCTTGGTTATTACAGGGTGGCGATAAGATGAGCAAATCCAAAGGAAATGTAATCTATGCCGATGATATGGCGGATATGTTTGGCGTGGATGCCGTAAGATATTTTGTACTTCACGAAATGCCTTTTGAAAATGATGGTGTCATCACATGGGAACTGGTTGTGGAAAGACTTAATTCAGAACTTGCCAATACTCTTGGAAACCTTGTAAACAGAACAATTTCAATGAGTAATAAATATTTTGGCGGAGTAGTTACCGACAAAGGTGTAACGGCAGAAGTTGATGATGACCTTAAAAATACAATTCTTGAAGCAGTTAAAAAAGTTGACGCTAAGATGAATGACCTCCGTGTTGCAGATGCGATTACAGAGACCTTCAATATATTTAAGCGCTGCAATAAATACATTGACGAGACAATGCCTTGGGCACTTGCGAAGGATGAGACACAGGCGGACAGATTATCAACTGTTCTTTATAACCTTGTTGAGGGAATAAGTATCGGTGCTGCACTTCTTGAGCCATTTATGCCGGAAACAACAGCTAAGATTCGTAAACAGCTTAATGCACCTGAACTTACACTCGAAGACCTTACAAAGTTTGGTAATTATGTTTCGGGAACAAAAGTAACCGATGCACCTGAAATCCTTTTTGCAAGACTTGACATTAATGAAATTATGCCAAAGGTAGAAGAAATCCGTGCTAAACAGCGTGCACAGGCAGGTGTAACCGAGGAACCACAGGCAGAAGCAGGTATTGATGTTGAAAAGAAACCGGAAATCTCCATTGATGATTTTATGAAGGTCCAGTTAAGAGTGGGTGAAATTCTTAAATGTGAAGAAGTACCTAAGTCTAAGAAGCTTCTTTGCTCACAGGTAAAGATAGGCAGCGAAGTTAAGCAGATTGTATCGGGAATCAAGCAGCATTATTCCGCAGAAGAAATGGTTGGAAAGAAGGTTGTGGTTGTTGCTAACCTTAAACCGGCCAAGCTCGCAGGCGTACTTTCAGAAGGTATGCTTCTTTGTGCAGAGGATGCGGAAGGCAACTTATCATTATTAACACCTGAGAAGGATATGCCTAACGGTGCGGAGATTCGTTAATGACAGGAATATTTGAAAGCCATGCCCATTATGAGGATGAGGCATTTGACGAGGACAGGGACGTACTATTAAAGTCCCTGCCCGAAAATGGTATAAAATATGTCGTGGATGTGGGGTCTTCTATCGATACCTGCCACAAAATTATTGAACTTATTCCAAAGTGGGACTATATGTACGGTGCATTAGGCATTCATCCTGAGGAAATCAGGACGGTTACTGATGAAGACATGGAGTGGCTTCGTAAAGAAGCGGCTGCCAATGGCAAAATTGTTGCCATCGGTGAAATTGGTCTTGATTATTATTGGGATAAGGATAATAAAGCGCAGCAGAAGGAATTTTTTGAACGTCAGTTAGTGCTTGCAAAAGAACTTAAAAAGCCTGTTATTGTTCATTCAAGAGAAGCGGCTCTTGATACCTATGAAGTAATAAAGGCATCGGCTGACAGGGACAACAGCGGTGTTATTCATTGCTTTTCATACTCAAAAGAAGAAGCAAAAAAATATCTGGATATGGGGTTTTATATTGGTATCGGAGGTGTGCTTACCTTCAAAAAAGCCGCCAAAATCCGTGAAGTGGTAGAATATGTACCTATTGACAGGATACTTCTTGAGACAGACTGCCCTTATCTTGCACCTGAGCCATTCAGGGGAAAACGTAATTCCTCGTTATATATTCCTGAGGTGGTTAAGAAAATTGCAGAGATTAAGCAGCTTGATTATGATGAAGTGATAGATATAACTTTTAAAAATGGCAGGAGGATGTATGGGATATGAGAGAAAAAAGAATAATTAAGGAGATCATGGCAATCTTTTTGATGGTGGCCCTGGTACTTATAGGGCTTGGTACATATTTTCTGGTAAAAGATATAAAAAATAATGCTAACTGTTATAAAGTAAAGGTGCGTATTACCCAGAAAGAACAGGTAGGAGAGGACCGCTATCTGTATTATGTGGATTATACCGTAAACGGAGAGACATACAGCCATATTGCATATAAACCTGTAAACAGTGATAATGCCCATTTAGGCGGAACCGAAAAAGCGTATGCGGATAAGGATAATCCATATAATCTCAGACGAAGAATGGGACCGGCAGTAATAATTATTTTATATGTAATGGGCGGTGCATTCTTATTTGTGGGTGTTGTTTCCGGAATCAAAGAAGTCAGAACAAAGAAAATCAAGAAAAACTACTATGTGTATGCAGAAATATATGATGTTGTTGTTGATTATTCAACTGCAGTAAACGGGGTCTGCCCTTTTGTCATTAAATGCAGGTATGTAGAGCCTGAAACAGGAGAAGTTATTGTATTTAAGAGTGAGCATTGCTATGATGACCCGGGAATAGTATATTCTCCGGGCGAACAGGTTAAAGTATATCTTGAGGATAAGACATATAAAAATTATGTTGTTGATCTTGAAAAATTTAAGAGCCTTGGGCTTGGCTGATGGTACATACGCTAAATGAAAGAGAAAAAGACGATTAAACAGCTTATAGTTGTGATTTCCTTAATCGGTCTGGCACTTGTGGGACTTGGTACTTTTTTTATGGTAAAAGATTTAAAACATAAAAAAGAGAGCTATAAAGTCACGGTGCATATTACCGATGTGGAGCAGGTAGGAGAGGACAGCTATCTGTATTATGTAGATTATACCGCCGGTGGGAAAAAATACAGTCACGTTGTATATAAGCCTTCAAATGACAAAAATGCACATCCCGGCGGTAGTGAGAAGGCGTACGCCGATAAAGATAATCCGTATAATTTAAGACGGATATATGGTCCTGTTATCGTGATATTTTTATATATAATGGGAATTGCGGTAACGGCTGCAGGACTGTCGGTGTGCATTAAAGAAATAAAAAAGAAAAAGATGGACAAATCACATTACGTCTATGCGGAAATATTTGATGTATGTGTTGATTATTCTGTCGCAGTAAATGAAATCTGCCCTTTTGTCATAAAGTGCAGGTATAATGATCCTGAAACAGGAAAAGAAATAATATTTACCAGCGGACATTGCTATGATGACCCGGGGCAGGTATATTCTCCCGGTGAGCAGATTAAGGTATATGTTGAGGGCAACACATATGAAAACTATCTTGTTGACCTTGAAAAATTTAAGAGCTTAGGCTTGGGATAAAGGAAAAAATATGTATTTAAGTAATCCAACAAACACTCTTGCCGTGATAAACAAGCATGAGTTTGCATTCCAGAAGAAATTCGGACAGAATTTTCTTATTGACGAAGGAATTGTTAATAAAATAGTGCGTGAAGCCGGTGTGACAAAAGATGATTTTGTACTTGAGATAGGACCGGGAATCGGAACCATGACCCAGCTTTTATGTGAACAGGCGGGTGGTGTGGCAGCAGTTGAAATTGACACTAATCTTATACCGATTCTTAAGGAAACATTGGCAGAATACGATAACGTAACCATAATTAACGAAGATATTCTCAAAGTTGATATTAAAAAACTGGCAGAAGAAAAAAACGGCGGTAAACCCATAAAAGTCGTTGCAAATCTGCCGTATTATATAACTACGCCTATTATTATGGGATTATTTGAAAGCAATGTTCCTATAGATTCCATAACCGTTATGGTGCAAAAAGAGGTGGCGGACCGTATGCAGGTAGGCCCGGGCACAAAGGATTATGGTGCGCTTTCCCTTGCTGTGCAGTATTATTCCAAACCACAGGTCGTAATTAATGTACCGCCTGAATGTTTTATTCCAAGGCCTAATGTGGGTTCTGCGGTTATAAGGCTTACAAGGTACAAAGAACCTCCTGTCAAAGTCAGGGATGAAAAGTTAATGTTTAAGTTAATACGGGCATCCTTTAACCAAAGACGTAAGACCCTTGCCAACGGACTTAATAATTCTCCGGAAATTAATTTCTCAAAGGAAGAAATTACGGCGGCAATAGAGTCTCTTCATAAAGGTCCGTCTATACGAGGAGAAGCATTAACACTTTCGGAGTTTGCTGCATTATCTGATTATTTTAGTAATATTAAATAGTATTTTTACAAAGCTTCTTTCATATACTTTTTAGCAGGAAGGCTATTTAAGTACAAGGAGGGAGCTTATTTTTATGGATTTTCAGAAAAAAGTAACATATCTGTATGATTATGAGGAAAACGGCAAGAGCATAGGCTTTGCAAAGTGGGATGTGAGAAACGGAATGTTGCGTCTGCTTGTTAATATCAGATATCAGAACAGGGAAAAAGATGGGACACACAGTGTATTTTTTTATGGAGAGGAGGGACAAAGGATACTGATAGGCGAAATGAAAATACTTTGCGGCATAGGCGAACTAAGGTATATGGGACGTGCTGACAGCATACAGAACTCAGGCTGCACTTATGAACAAATCACCGGAGTACAGGTAGAAAACGGGGATAATATTCTTTTTTACGGAGATTTTGTGGATAAAAAGCCGGAAAAGAACGGATATGAGACCTTATATGATGAGAAAAAGGCGGTGACCCTTTTTTCGGATGAGGATATTTATGACTGTGTGGAAATAGAACCGGAGGATATTAAGAGATTTGCCAACACGAACTGGGGACTTTTGAATAACAGTTTTTTAAATCACGGATACTATGCGTACAGGCATCTTATTTTTGGCAAGCAGGCTAAATCTGACGGATATGAATACATAATCGGTGTTCCCGGTGTTTTTACAAGAAGGGATAAAAATATGGCGGGGATGTTTGGGTTTATGCACTTTAAATTCAGCACCCGCTCTGATATAAGACTCAGTCAGTTCGGCTATTGGTACAAGGTGTTAGAAGCTTAAGAATCATAGTCGATAAGCACATACCGTCTGTGGTCTGTAAAGCCGTCTTTTAATCGGATGACGGATTTGGCCACGGATTCAAATTCAAAACCTGTGCGGAGCAGTAAATTAATGGAGGGGGTGTTATCAGGGAGGCAGAAGGCTTCTATGCGGTGTACTTTATGCTCCTTAAAAAGACATCCGGTAAGAAAGGATACTGCCTCTGTGGCATATCCTTTTTTGCAGCAGCCCGGCAGCAATTTATAACCGATAATGCAGGAATAATAAGGCATGGGCATAAAATAGCTGAAAGATACGGTGCCTATAATCGTGTCAGGTTCTGTTATGTCAAAAAGATAATACCGCATATATGTACCGTCAAGAAAAGCTTTAAATTCCATGCTTGCCAAGGTTGCCTGATAGGAAAGCGTATAAAAAGAGGATGGCTTTTCTGACTCTACTCTTGAAAAAACATCCTTTCCGGCATTGTAAAATTCCAGTATTTTATCTGCACTTCTTTCGTCAAGCGTGCGTAAATATAATCTGTCGGTTGTGTATATGAATTTCATAAGATTTCCTCCGTTAAATCATTCTTAGTATAGCATAAAATAAAAAACTGTGGTAGGATTTAAAAAAATGCAGGAAGATTAATTAAAATGACTGAAAACGAAGGTTTTATGAAAGAGGCAATCAGACAGGCAAAGAAAGCGGAAAAGCTTAATGAAGTTCCTATCGGTTGTGTAATTGTATATGATGGTAAAATAATTGCCAGAGGATATAACCGCAGAAATACGGACAAGAGTACGTTGGCTCATGCAGAGATTATTGCAATAAAAAGAGCCAGTAAAGTAATAAAAGACTGGCGCCTTGAGGACTGTACTTTATATGTTACGCTTGAACCCTGCCAGATGTGTGCAGGTGCAATTGTGCAGGCGAGAATACCGAAAGTTGTTATCGGAACAATGAATTCTAAAGCAGGGTGTGCCGGCTCGGTTATCAATGTTCTACAGATGAAAGAATTTAATCATCAGGTGGATATATGCAAAGGCGTTCTTGCCGATGAATGTAAGGAAATGATGCAGAATTTTTTCAGAAACCTCAGGGAAAAGAAAAAATGTAAAGTCAAGGGTTAAGTGCGAAAATATTAAATAAATATAAAATTAAAGACCTACTGTACGTAAACACATGTCAAATATATCATTGCTAGAATAGCCATGGAAAAGTTTACGAGGGTAGTTATTAATCCAGTTTTCAACGCGTGCAATCTCTGTACGCGTTGTTTTAGTGAAATTGTAACCTTTTGGGAAATGCCGGCGAATCATTTTATTTTGATTCTCGTTGCTGCCACGTTCACAAGAAGAATAAGGATGACAATAATATAAATCAACTCTCTTATCTCCGTTTTGGGAATGTTCTATACCGTAACAGTCAGCAAATTCAACACCATTATCACATGTGATTGATTTAAAAATCTTCTTGAAATTATCGCCACATTTACGCTCTAAATCATTAAGAACATTAACAACGTTCTCTTTATTTTTCCCTGGCATTTTATAAATCAATTCTTTCCTGGATAAACGTTCAGTAAGTACAAGAAGAACACTTCTGGTCTTTTTCTTTCCAACTACACAATCCATCTCCCAATGACCGAATGAATCACGTTTTAATATATCCGGACGCTGTTCAATACTCTTACCTTTTGACAAGCGACAAGGACGGACTTTTTTATATTTCTTCTTAGACTTATTACGTTTTACCGGTAAATCTTTATTAGTAAGTGCCAGGAAGATATTATCATTAATATAGCGATATATTGTAGTTTTAGATAGACATGTATCAAATGTAATATTATTATTTTTTATATGATTAAGCGCAGCTTCAGGAGAATATTTACGCTTAACAATCATGTATTCAATATAAGCAGCATAAGAATAATCATTACTAATCTTTAATCCGGGACCTTTGGATTTTAAATGTTCCTGGTATTTACTCTCTGCCAGCTCCGCAGAGTATCGAAGTTCCTCAGTCAGATCTGACAAGGTATGAACATACTGTCCGCGCTTAATTTCTCTATAGATGCTTGCCCTCGACTTATTAAGTTCTGTTGCTATAAATGAAATTGATGTTTTAGACCTTAACCAGCTTTCTAACCTGATACGGTCATAAAATTTAAAATGTTTATATCCCATGTCATTAGTACCTCTCAAAAAAATAATAAAAAAACCAACAAAATCTAATAAATAAAAACGAATAAAAAAGGCATCATCAGAAAAAGAATCCGAAAAAAGCAAAGACACAACATTACCAGAATCGTCATAATCAAATTTCCGGAAATATAATAACCTCACACCAGAACAATCATACACTAAATAAAATTTATCAATTACAAGATTAGATGCACTTACAAAATTATTACATAACATATCAGCATCCTCCATTTTCCAATTTAGTCGAATCATAATGTTTATAAATACAATCATCACACATAACATCACCTAAAAAATAACAAGTAACACATCCATAAAAGCCAGGATTACAATAATCATCACAAGTTGAAAGTCGAACGCCATATCTTTCCTCTTCAATAATCAACGGGCAACGACCATCAATACACTTTTCATAACAATAATTATCTCTCATAAATTACCAGCCTCCATCTTACATAATAGCTTATCATAAGAATAAATATACTCTTTAATAAAACCGCGATACTTACCAGTAAGATAGTAGTACCAATCCCTGGTTGAATTTTCTTCACAGAAGTCAGCGAACTCAACGAAAGAACGGACTTCATGTTCTTTAATGTAACGCTGCATCTCTCTAACCTTAAATAACTCATCTCCAGAACTACACCTAAGCCATTCAGAAGGATCAGCACCATTGAATCCAATAACCTCATCAGGATCATATTGGTATTTGCTGGGATGGTCTGCATGTATCATATAACGGACACTACCTACAATAGCTTTACAAGGCTCAATAGTATAATCCGGAATACCCAAGGGTACAAGCATTTCTGAAATCTGCTTAAAGCTCTTAACAGTAGCAAACATGATTATGCAATGATAATGAGGCTTCTTCTGATTACCGTCCGGATTCTGGTCTTTGTCATGAAGCGGAGAACATATCCATTTAGCTCTTATCATTGAAATTGCTTCACGCCAATCAGCAACATATACATCCTCAGTATATGTATATCCTGATAAATCTTCTTCTACAGGAAGAGAAGTTTCTATACCAGCTGGATCAGATATAATAGAATCCGGATAAACAAGAAAAGACCAATCTCGAAATCGCTTAGAATTATCTGTCCTGAAAGACAAATCTTTTTTAAAACGCATAGTTTAATACCTCCAAAAATAAAATCAACTCACGTGAACACTGAACACGTTTGGCATGCCGTAGCCAGCCAAACGCGGCAAATCCGCGAAAAAGTAAAAAAATAAATAAGGTAACCCCATACATGCCTTAAAATAAAACATGTATGGAGACCTTTTGAGGAACTTTATATTGCCAACAAGCCTCCGGAGAAGGATTTCTAAGGCTGTTGCCGGGAAGCTGCCACCGCCGCCAACGGCTGGCGGTTTAGCAGCCTTCCGGCTGAACCAGCCTAATCCTCCTCCCTCTCATTGGCAATATCAAGCTCCGGCTCATCAGCCGGAGAAAGTTCGGGAAGTTCATCACGTTTATATTCGGTCTGTTCATATTCAATATGCTGAAGCTCCGGAGCTTCAAATGAATTGAAATATTTAGACCAATGAGGAATAAAAGTAAAAGTCCTGGTACCAAGAAAAAAGAAAATAGCCGGCTCAAAGTCAAAGTATTCATCCAGCTTGCCGCCATCATCTCCGTTATTATTTATGGAAATAAACTTCTTAATCTTCTTACCAATAGTAAAAACCCGGGCAAAATTCCGCTGCAGGTACATGGAATCGGTCAGGTCTCTAAGTTTCTTATCAACATCGAAAGTCTGAGAAAACATAACCACTTTAGTATGATAGTGACGCTGCAGCTTGAACCAATCGCGAACCTCCGGGCGAAAGTTCTTAAAATTACGATTGTCCCAGATCATACCGACCTCATCAATTAAAAGTAAAATCTTCGGAGCAGTCGGTTTAATCTTCTCCTTAAAAACCTTAATAACCTTAATAAGACCTTTATAATTACGTTTATCAAACGGAACATAATTAAAATCCTCCAGCATAACGCGTCCTATGTCATCCGGGCGAATATAGAAAGTGTAGGGTATACGTTCGGTACTATAGACTGTCCACCCTTTCTTAACGTGCTGGATAGCAAACTTAGTTAGTGTGGTAGACTTACCAGAGCCTTTTTTACCGAATATCATTATTAACTTGTACGGATTTACATACTTATTAGTAAGCAGTAAAAATATAAACATGAATAAAATTATGAAAAAACAAAATTTTAGAAATCCAATAATTAATACCTCCTTGATGCCATAGAATACACGAGGACAAACAAGGAAGAAATAAGAATAAAGCCACCAATAATGTAGCCAAAAGTAGAATTTGAAATATAGATAATTGTGTCAAAAATAAATGTACTTAAAGTATTCAAAAAATTCATATTAACACCTCGTTAAGTTCCTCTTAATAACTGGTTAATATCCGGATGCACAAGGCATCCGGAAAGTAAATTAGGATTTATGGAGTAAGCGACCAAAAATACCTATTGCAGCACCAACAAGCATAACGCCGGTTGTTACTAATAAAAACGGAGTAGCCATAATGGTTGAACCGATAGTAGTTATCTGTCCAAAAATCCATGTTGCCACTTCACTCATGGTAGTTAAAAAAGCAGTCATAAAATACCTCCTTTAAAATTAAGCCTTATGGAGAAGGCGACCAAAAATACCTATTGCAGCACCAACAAGCATAACGCCGGTTGTAACCAATAAGAACGGAGTATCCATTATTGTTTTACCGATCGTAGTAACCTGTCCAAAAATCCATGTTGCGACTTCGCCCATGGTAGTTAAAAAGCCACCCATGGCGGTAGTTTCAGCTACTAATAACATAAGCAAACCTCCTTAAAAAATAAATAAATTAGTGACGTATATTCTTAACACGGCGAAAAATGCCAATGATAGAACCAAAAATAACTATTGAAAAAGAGAGCATTAAAATCCAGTTGGAAGTGATAGCGTTCCAGGCAGAACTAATAACACTAAAAATATAATTTGAAATTTCAGTCATGTCTGAAAAAAAATCAACTGAACTCATAACAAGCCTCCTTTACTTCTTTCCAAGAATCTTAATAATGAACTGGAAGAATACTATTATAATATAAAGTGTAAGTGCAGCTGCCACACATATCAAAGCCGGCAGAACAGAAGTAACAACATCAGAATCAATAACATAATCCGATATACCTAAAAATTTAAAAAAAATATCAATCATGTATAAATCATCCTTTCCTGGTTAAAGCAATAACACAATTTGAAATAGTAGAAAAAGCAATAACAGTCAACAGCGCTATAATACCTCTGTACTGGTTGTCTGAAAGCTCATATACAATTGAATCAGTACCATCAGCAGCTTTAACCTTGTATACAATACATGAAACAAGAAAAAACAAAGCTACCACAAAGATAATAATCATAAAAACATTTAAAAATTTAGATTTCTTCTTTTTTTCCATATCAAGACCTCCAAACTAAAACAGAATCTGCAATTATATAAAGAGTAATAATAAAAATAATAAGCATAATAAATCTAAATAACCACATCAAAATCTCCTATTTATGAATCCATATTATGAAGCCATACACATAAAACAACAAAAATAATAGAAGAAATAAAAAAAATAAGATAAAGTACATAAATATTAAAAGAATCAATCAAACTACAAAAACTATCAAGAAAATAAGAAAGCATATATTTAAGACCTCCTAGCAAATAAGAAAACGATTAATAAAGTAATAATAATAAGTGCAATAATCAAATCTAAAAGACTAAAACCGGAAATAACAGTAAGGCCATCAAGTGTATCAATAAAAGAACCAATAAGACTTACAAGATACTCAAAACAACTAACCATAAGCCACCTACCTTACCATGTATATAACATAAACTGCATACAACACACCGACGAACGGAGCTAAAAACCCGGGCAAGAGCTGCACAATAGAAGACAAATAAACAATCACGGCACAGACAGAACCACCCAATATAATCATGAAGCCTTTATTACTCATGCTGTAGCCTCCTCTCTCCGGATAACAACATTAACAACAGTAAATGTAAGACCAAGAACAACAACCGGACGGAGCTTACCGAGGTTGTCCCAGATATTACCAATCCATGTATTAACAAAAGTAACGGCAGACAATACACCGGGCGCAAGTGCGATCGGCTGGATAACTGTACCACCTACCAAATCGGATAATCCGGTACTAACGAAATCAACAACGGAAGTATTATCATCATCAGGATCATCGTCATAATCTCTCAATACCGGCTTAAATGTATAATTCATCCTGTCCCGGATAGAATCCAGCCGGGACAGGATAGCACTATCATCAAAATTGAATGTGCCGCCACCACTTCCGGATAAAGATATATCCTTAATGGCTGCTATAACAGAGCTATCATCAAAAGCAAGACTAGGCAAAGTATTTAAAAGACTTCTAAAAGAACCATTAATACTACGAAAAGAAGAATAATAATCAATACTGCCAACCAAATCTTTAATATCAGACTGAAGCTCATAAATTAAAGATAAATTAGAAGACAAAAGCTTAAAAGAATTAAAATTCTCAGTTCTAATAGCTTTGAGTAAAACAGAATGATCACTATTATAATCAACAAGAGTTTTAATTAAACTATATATAGAAGTTTGGCGAATACTTACCCAGGAGTCTAAGTTCTTATCATATTCAAAATAATTAAAATATTCAGGCGCAATAATAGAATTTTTAAGAAAAGTAGTATTAAGCAATAATGCTTGCATTAAAACAGAATCAGCATCTTCATTAGGAATTGATCTTAAAGAAGACATAATATCCCAAGCATCCTTGAACTGTAATGATAAAGAAGAGGCCAATCCCGATAAACCACCAAATATAGTATAAGCAATCTTCTCTGATTTAGATGAAGAAGAACTATCATAAGGATTATCAGTCTGTGTAATCTGATAAACAGCATCAACCCAAGAATCATAAGTATTCAAATCATCCAAAGCGTCTGGAAAAGACTCCCAAGACTTAACAGAAACACCATAATCAGAGTCATTACAATAAATCAATTTAAAAGATTCATTATTAGGATTAACAAAATTTGAAACCTTAGGAACCTTAAAAGATGAAGAATACATAGTATTATAATTAACAAGATTAGTCCACGATTCCGATAATCCAACAGAAGAAAAATAACAATAAAAATTGCAATTATTTTTAAAATTTAAAGTAATATCAAAAGTATCACGATCTTGAAAAATATTATCTAATTTACCTGATGAATCGACGAATAAAAAACCATAAGATTCTTTATAAAAAACATATTGATACCTAAAATAATAAGAAGGAGTAATCACATCACTATCATCATAATCAAAAAAGCCTTCAATCTTATGGTTAGCAAAAATACAAACAGTTCCGGAAGGTAAACTATAAGATTTACCACAAGCAGAATAAGCAGCATTACCATAATAATAAGTAGGACTTTGATGTGATACACGAGAATATTTATCACCCAGATCAATGTTATCAGTACCATGATAATCAAAAGTATATAAAGTATTTAAAGTAAAAATACCATTTTTAGTACCATCAGTAGTTGAATACGCATAATCAAAGTAATGAGTTACAACATTAGTTACAAGATCAATACGAGTAACAGTAACAATCCAAGGCCAGGTTTTAGATTGTGAAAAAGGAAAAACAAAATAATTATCAATCATACGAGTAATACCCGAATACATACCATAATAACCCGAAAATGAAGAAGTAAATACATATACACAATTAGAAACTGGATCAAGCCAATAAGATGCATTAGCAACTTTTCCATTGCACTTTTCTAACTCTGAAGGCAGATACGTATAACGAACAGAAGCGTTATAAGCACTAGGCGGAAAATAACCAAACGCAAAATAATCTTTACAAGCATATACAGTACCACTATAATAAACGTAGTGATAACCATTATCAAAAGTAGTCGAAGTATGACGAGATATAGTAGTATCGTAGCCATTGTAAGATACATAAATATTATCAGAATCAAAGTCAACTGATATATCTAAATCTTTAGGCAATGAAGATACAGAAGCAGCTAAAACATTAAATGAAGGTTGAACAAAAACAAAATATAAAAAAAGAGCTAAAATAATAACATATGAAGTTATTTTCATAAATAAATTGTTCATAAAAACCTCCAAAAAAATAATAAAAATAAGGAGAAAAAAATGACATACGCAAAAGCAGAAAAAATTCAAAAACAAAAATCTTTTACAGTATTTCTTATAATAGGATTAATATATTGCATTGTGGCAATAATACCAGCAGTAATATTTACAGTATTGTATATAAAAAGCAACGAAAAAAATAAAAATTACATAAAGGCTATAATAAATACAATAGGAAAAATAGGTGCAATAATTCAAATAAGTATAATGTTAATAATAGCAATAATAACAGCATATCAAATCATAAAAATAATATATAATATACATTAATGGTTAAGAGTTTAACCCTTAACCATTAATAGAATTAATAATCATATTCATCCTCTTCTGGTTGTGGCTTCTTTATAGCTGCAACCTTTTTCTTTGCCGGAACATATATAACCTTATTCTGAACAGTAACAAAGCTGCCTTTTTTCATTAATCTAAATAATAAAAATGTGTCCATGACCTGTAAGACTATAAGAATAATAACAAGCATTACTTCTTTACCTCCTCGGGACCTAAATGTATTCCTGTAACAGCAGGTCGACCACCAATACCGGCACCGTATTCTAATTCATAATAACGACCAACAGAATCAGGCTGGATAAGACCATGACAGTTTTCAGGTATAAATACCTCATCTACTTTCTGGCCACAAGCACCATGTTGAACGTCAAAATCTGAATAATCATTGACCAAAGAGACAATACAACAATTAGTTCCTTTCTTAGATGTAAATTTTCTGTAACCAATTAATAAAGCACTCATAATAAGACCTCCTAAGATATTTAATAGTTTAAAATAAGTAAAAGTGCTTACCCTTTGAGGAAAAGGGGGATTGACAAACACAATACATCGCAAAAAGAATGACAAATCCCCTTTTACTTAATGGGGTATAAAACATTTAACAGGACATTAAACCTGTTACACTTAATATAAAACTTAACAAGGGAAAAGAAAAAAATGGAAAACTATTGATTTTTTTAAACAAAACAGATATACTTAAATTCCATGCAGCCGGGGAATTAGCGGCTCCCTGAACCTGAAATCCGCTATAGCAGGGGTGATATTCTGCCGAGGGCTTTTGTTTATTGTAGCTGCCCGGTTTAAGTGATGTTGATGCTTGGGTCTTACGCAATAGGAATCCACGAACCATGTCAGGTTGGGAACAAAGCAGCATTAAGTGGAAGCTCTTATGTGACGTGAGGTCGCCTGAGTTGAGTTAACTGAATCGGTAACGTGTGATGGACGGGCTCGAAGCAGGATGCATGGTTTTTCTTTTATCGAAAATTATCTTTTAATCGTTTATTTATTCCAATTTATAAAATCACAATAAAAATTACGAAAAACCTACCGCTCGCGACATTTTTGTTGTAAAAATAATCAGACATTGTTATAGTCAAATTAGAAGTAGTTGGCGTTTTCACAAAAGTAGGGAGGAAATGTATATGAAAAAGGTTTTAAAAGTAATAGCAATTTGTGCCATTGTAGCACTAGTGTCTTTTTGCGGATATATATTGATTAAAGATATAAAAAATAATTTTAACAATAAGAATGGCTGCAGGCCTGTATTTATGGTTGGCAAGATATTAGAAATCAATAATAATGAATACACTATTAAAGTTATTCTTGATGAGACATCGACATATCAGCGTGGAGATGTTGTTAAGGCTGTGGAGGATTTGAAAGATAAATCAGAGGGAACATTTCACATAGGTGATGTGGTAACAATTGAGGCACATGACAGTTTCCCGGGAGGAGATTCGGTAATACACATTGAAGGAATGTGTAATGAGTCAGATGATTGAAAATACATTCTTCGGCCTGTTTTTTTGTTTGTTATAAATCACGTTTTGTGTTAAACTATAACGAGTTAGTAAAGACAGGAAATGGTGAAGTATGTCATATACAGCTTTATACAGAAAATGGAGACCGGATACATTTTCAGATGTAAAAGGTCAGGAACATATTGTAAGGACACTTAAGAATCAGATAGAATCGGACAGAGTGGGTCATGCGTATCTTTTTTGCGGGACAAGAGGAACAGGTAAGACAACTATTGCCAAGATACTTGCAAAGGCAGTCAACTGCGAACATCCTATTGACGGAAGTCCGTGTGGGGAATGTGCCGTATGTAAGGCGATTGCTAACGGTTCGTCACTTAATGTAATAGAAATAGATGCAGCCAGCAATAACGGTGTTGATAATATACGACAGATAAGGGATGAGGTTGCATACAGACCGACAGAAGGAAGATATAAGGTTTATATAATCGATGAAGTTCATATGCTGTCAATAGGTGCCTTTAATGCACTTCTTAAGACTTTGGAGGAACCGCCTTCGTATGTAATTTTTATCCTCGCAACAACTGAAGCACATAAGATACCTGTTACCATAATGTCAAGGTGTCAGAGATATGATTTTAAAAGAATATCAGTGGACACCATAGAAGCGAGACTCAGGGAATTGGTTGATAAAGAGGGTGCTTTGGCAGAGGAAAAAGCATTAAGGTATATTGCAAAACTGGCAGACGGAGCCATGAGAGATGCGCTTAGTCTCCTTGACCAGTGTATGGCAGTGAATATGAACGGTGAACTTAAGTATGAGGATGTGCTTGAGACACTGGGAACAGTGGATACCGAGATATTTTCCAAAATACTACGGGATATAATTAATGAAAATGTTCCGGAACTGATTGCAGAGCTTGAGGAACTTATTCTGCAGGGAAGGGACTTAGGACAGTTTGTATCTGATTTTACATGGTATGTCCGTAATATCCTTGTGGTTAAGACTACAGAAAATGCAGGCAATATGATTGATATGTCGGAAGAGAATCTTGAACGGCTTAAGGAAGAAGCCTACGCCATCACGGAAGAACAGGCTATGCGGTATATAAGAATACTGTCCGAGTTGTCAGCCGGCATAAGATATGCCACACAGAAAAGAGTTCTTGTGGAGGTTGCATTGATTAAGATGACCAGACCACAGATGGAAACAGATATCACATCCATTACGGAGAGGCTGAAACGTGTTGAGGAACTCGTAAGGGAAAAAGAAGACCTGCTGGCATTGAGCGCAATAAGACCTGTTGACACGGATAATTCTTACACGGCAAAACCGGAGCCTAAGACGGTAGTGAGACATACCGTGACTGCTTTGCCGGAGGATATAAAGGCAGTTGTAAAGAACTGGAACGGAATAATCGGTCAGGCAGATAATATATATAATGCATATCTGAAAAAGATGAGAATAACCGCTGTGGATGACAGGCTCACCATGGTAGCGGAAGATGACTTTACTTACAGATTTATGAAAAAAGAAGAACATCTTAATTACATCAGACAGATAATAGAAAATACAATCGGCAAAGAGGTACCCGTTGAGGTAACTCTTCTTGACGAGGGTGCGGATTTTAATCAGTCATTTACAGATTTGAAAGAATTTATTAAAATGGATGTAGAAGAAGAATAAAAGAAAGGACATTTTTTAATTATGGCAAGACGTGGAGGTTTTCCGGGAGGAGCAATGCCCGGCAATATGAATAATCTGATGAAGCAGGCACAGAGAATGCAGAAGCAGATGGAAGAACAGCAGAAAGAACTTGAAGAAAAAGAATTTACGGCAGCAGCAGGCGGCGGAGCCGTAGAAGTAACAATATCAGGAAAGAAAGAAGTAACCAAGGTTAAATTACAGCCGGAAGTTGTAGATCCTGATGATATTGAAATGTTAGAAGATTTAATTATGGCTGCCACTAATGAAGCAATAAGACAGGTTGAGGACTATTCACAGGAGTCAATGTCTAAGATTACAGGCGGACTTGGTGGTCTCGGAGGAGGATTTCCATTCTAATGGACTATTACGGAAGCCAGTTAAGCAGATTAATTGAAGAATTATCAGCATTGCCGGGCGTTGGAGCTAAGACAGCACAACGCCTTGCTTTCCATATCATTAATATGCCCGAAGAAAGGGCGGACGGATTAGCAAAGGCTATTGTTGATGCAAAACACAATATCAGATATTGTAAGACCTGTCAGACTCTTACGGACAGGGATGAGTGCAATATATGTGGAAATCCCGAACGCAACCACAAGGTTATCATGGTAGTTGAGAACGTGAGGGACTTGGTAGCCTATGAGAAAACGGGAAAATACAAAGGTGTGTATCATGTTCTCCATGGTGCAATTTCACCTATGCTTGGAATAGGACCGAACGACATAAAGATTAAAGAGCTTTTAGTCAGACTGCAGGGAGATGTGGATGAGGTAATCATAGCTACCAATTCCAGTCTTGAAGGAGAAGCAACGGCAATGTATCTTTCCAAACTGATTAAACCTACCGGAATTAAGGTAACAAGAATTGCCAGTGGCGTTCCGGTTGGCGGAGACCTTGAATATATTGATGAAGTAACATTATTAAGAGCCCTTGAAGGGCGTACTGAACTGTAACGGGGTTTGGGTACTGATGCGTAAGGAACATATTTTAGTTAATGAAATAATAACAGATCATAGAGAGCGTATGCTCAACCTGAAAAAATATTATCCATTTTTTGAACTGGCAAAGACCTCTTTTTCATGGTTTATGGAAGGACGGTATGAGGACAGGCTGGATATGGGTTATATTATTATGGCTGTGCTACGCTTTTTTATTGAAGAAAATAATTTTAAAGAACGTGAAGTTACATACCCTGAATATGCAACTTTTATGAAATCCTGTATTTTAAGGGATTTTGGAATAGTGGCAGGGGACAGGGAATATAAGGAACTTACGGACTTTGTTTTTGATAAATTGAAGAATGACGGCAGACCTTTTTCATTTGTTTACTATGACCCGGTGGACAGAATTAAAAAGACTTCGAGGGTCAGGCTGCTTGAAAGCAGAATAGAAGACGGAGTTGTATGGTATTCCATAAGTCCGGAGGGAATAGAATTTTATCTTGATACCAAGGAAATAAGGGACGAAAGCCGTATAAGCGTGGAGCAGCTTCTCCTGGAAAAGATGATTAAGTCTAAAGATTTTAAGGGTGGAACTGAAGTCGTAAGAAGAATTAACGAAGAAGTAAAGCGGTTGAGAATAAAGAAAAATCAGGTTATGGAACTTCTCACAACTGATATTTTTGCGGGACTTGACAGCTATAAGGAGTTTTTTAATACGGGAATAAAGTGGTTTGATGAAGAACAGAAGCTCTTTGTTAAAAATAAGGAGCTTATTGAAACTGCACTAAAGAGAACAGAAAACGATATTAACCCGGTACAGGGTGAAAGTTTCAGAACGGGAAGGGAAATCCACAGGCTGGATACGGAACTTAAGGTTGCCATGAACAATCACAGCGAGCTTTTAAAAGCCTGTACGGAGCTTGGCATTAAAGCAGATGAAATAATCAAAAAAGGCAAACTTACAAGGTTAAGGACACGTTTTGACTTCAAAGGAATTATGAACCGGATTATAAAAGAAGACAGAACGGATATATTAGAGTACATTGCGGCACCATTTTTTATGCTTAATATCAAAAAGACTTTTGATGTGGGTAAAGTGGAGGATTTGTTAAGCTATAGACCTGAAAATGAAGAAAAACCGGAGAAAAAGGTTGAATTGACTGAAAAAGATATCGTTTTTGAAGACGAACTTGACGAGAGAAGATTTAACAGAAATACCAGGACTTTATTTTTGATTCTTTTAAGATTGCTAAAAGAAAAAAAGACAGTTATGTTTACCGAATACAATGAGCAGGTCAGAAATATTTTGTCCGACAAAGCGCTTGAAAACGGGGATTACTATACGTTTCTCATTCATCTTTGCGAGAAAAAAGAATATGTGCTGGAACAGGGCGAAGCATCGGAGGACACATTTCTTGATGCGATGATTAAAGAATATATGAATGAACCGGAATTTTCGGAATTTATAGGAATGCATTTTTATCTGGAACTTGCAGGCGGAGAGGAAGAGGAGATAGAGACTTCCCGTATTGCAAACGTTACCAATTTCAGAATTATATTAGTATAAGTGAGGCAATTCATGGAAAACAGAAACTTAAACAAGGCACTTGATATAGTGTCAAAATTAATCACAGGTGAGGAAGTGGGAAGAAAATCAAATACCATGCTTTACGAAGAATACTGCAACAATTCTGAGGTGTACGATATCATTACCGAAACCTGCAAGGCACTTAATCTTAATCTCTATGAGTATAATGATACACTTTTCATAAGTGCAGGCGTGAAAAACCGTGTGTTTGGATATTCCAACGAGGAACTGAAAAGGCTTATGGGATTAAGGGTTAATAAAGAGCTTTTTATGGTTTATTTTATTATATATAATATTATCACTGAGTTTTACAAGGATTCTTCGAGTGCAACATATCTTGAATACATAAGGATAGAAGATGTTATTAAATCGGTGGATGCTTCACTTCACGGAATTATTAACCACGACATCGGCGTTACACAGGATGAGGAGGAAAAAGATTCTTTCAAAGCCCTTGCCCTATTATGGGATGAGCTTCCGATTGTGAGCATTGAAGACAAAGGCAGCGTGAGGGCAGCCAGAAATTCAAGGACAGGGTACGTGAAACTGACATTTAATTTTTTGACGGCACAGGCACTTTTTGTTGAAACCAATGAAAAATACTATCCTACAGACAGGTTTAAAGCAATGGCAGAAAAATATTTTGAAGAAAATAAAGGACGTTTATATGAAATTTTAAACAGGGAGGACGAAAATGCCACAGATTAACAGAATCAGAGTAAACAATGTAAAATATAATTTCGGCACACAGTATTATGATGATTTTTTTATGAGATTTTCATGCAGGAATACTATTTATGACCTTGCAAACGGCGGCGGTAAAAGTGTGTTAATGCTTCTGCTTTTACAGAATATGATTCCTAACTGTACCCTTGACGATAAACAGCCGATAGAGAAGCTTTTCAGACCGGGCTGTGATAACACTACGATACATTCGCTCATAGAATGGAAACTGGATGCAGGTTGTGTTAAAAATGGAATGAAATATATGACTACGGGATTCTGTGCAAGAAAGGCAAAGGAGAATTCGGACAATGCCGAAAGGAAGAACGAAACTGCCAATATTGAATATTTTAACTACTGTATTTTTTATAAAGAATTCGGAGATAACGACATAAAAAATCTCCCACTCAGTAAAGGCAATGAACGTATTACCTACAACGGTCTTAAATCATACTTAAGGGATTTGGAGAAAAAAGATTATGGCATCGAAGTAAGGATTTTTGAAAGAAAGGGAGATTACCAGAATTTTATAAGTGAGTACGGTCTTCATGAAAGCCAGTGGGAAATCATCCGTGGGATTAACAAGACCGAAGGTCATGTGCGTACATATTTTGAGACCAATTATAAGACGACCAGGAAAGTCATAGAGGACCTTTTGATAGAGGGAATTATAGAAAAGTCATATAATAACAGAATTCGTAAGGGCAATGAAGATGATTCCCAGATGGCAAAGACACTTTTTGATATGAAGGAAAAACTGACGGAGCTGTCAAAACGAAAAACAGACATAGATAAATATGACGAGCAGATAAGACTTATTAATATATTTACCGATAAGATGGGTGAATATAAAAGAATATTTGAGGAAAAGAAAAAGACAGAGAATGAACTTATGCGATGCCTTTGCGTATGCAGGAAGAGACTTGCGGGAGAAAGGGCAAAGACAGAAGAACTTGGTAACAGAAAAGAAGAACTTGCAGCACATATTAACGAAATCAAAAGACGTACAGCCATTGCGGAAATCGAGACTGAGACGGTTGAGCTTGAACAGTTAGAGAAGCTGATTGCCGAAACGGCAGCAGAGAAAGAGACGCTTTTATCTTCTTATGACAGGCTTAAAGAGAATCTTAGATATGTAAAAGCGGCTTCGGATTATTTTGATTACGTTGAAAACAAGGCAAGATACGATGAACTTAAAGAACTGATATCCAACAGCACATGGAACCGAGAAGATGTTTTAAAAGAGTTATCAGAACTTGCAGCATTTAAGAAAACAATTGTTGACAGAAAAACAACGGAATTGGAAGCACGGATTGACGAAATCAAAACTTTAACAGAGAAGGTATGCGCAGAGCGGGATGAGGCAGCCGATAAAAAGCTTAATGTTTATGGTGAAATCAACAAAAATCAGGGGCAGTTAAAACAGCTTAAAAATGAAATTGAAGAACTGAATAAAAACACGGATGAGCTTATGTTAAGATGTAATCTTACATCCAATGCCGGCATTGAAGATATAATTTCCAAAGCGGAAGATATGCTTAAATCATCTGACAAGGCTTTATCCGGTTACACCTCCCATATTTCGGAGGAAGAAAATAATATTTCTGATTTAAACAGGGAATATCTTAAGACAGAAACAGAAATATCCTTTATAAAAAATGAAGAAGAAAGGGCTGCAATACTGTATGAAAAAGAACAGCAACTTCTAAAAGATTTAAACCAGATTAAAAATGTATACGGTGAGAATGATATTGAGCAGCTTATTGAAAAAATAGAAAAGGTGTTAGCCGAAATTACCGAAAATATCGTTGAAGTAAAAGGCAGAATTAAGTATCTTGGCAATTACGAAAAAGCAATAAGTGAGAATAAACTTCCGGAATATGACAGATGTTATGAAGAAGTCCTTTCATATCTGAAAAGCAGATACGATGACGTGAAAAGCGGCGCCGAGTATATTGCACTAATGGATGAAAATGAACGCAGTGATTATATTGCGGAAAATCCGATGCTGCCTTATATGATTTTTGCGGGGGACAGTTATGAAGAAATAAAACATGACGAAATGCTTTATTCCCTTAACACAGGCTCTTATATTATTCCTATTATAAAAAAAGATAATATTTTAAGAGTCTGTAAAGAAAACATGGTAGGTGCGTGTCATGATTTATCATTTATATTTAACGGGACAGGTGCTAATTCCGAGCTTATAAAAATAAGTGAAGATATTGACAAAGAAAAGGACATGCTTGCAAGATTAAATGATAAATATAATGTTATAAGCAAAGATTTGTATTTTTGCCAATATGCAGAAAATAAACTTAATGACAGCTCATCTTACGGAGTGCCGGAGGACTTAAAAGAAGAAAAAGAGAGACTTATATCATATCTTGGCAGGATTAGTGACGATATGGAAATGTCAAAAAAGCGTCTTGAAAGTTACCGGACTTCTTTGGAAAGAGAGCAGGCACATAATGGTGAAACAGCAGACAATCTTTTGCTGTATAAAAAAATAAAAGAAAATACCGACAGACTGGCTTCCTTATATGATGAAACAAGAACTTGTGAAAAACTTACAGGCGGGCTTACAAAGGAACACGCAGAACTGTCAAGAAAAGTCAGGTCATTTGATGCCCTGCTTACGGAAAAAGAAAATATAAGAAAAAGTTTTGAAGAGGAAGCCGCTTCAATCAACAAGGAATATAGGGAAAAGTTCGAGTCTTATTTCAACGGAGAAGCAAAAGAACCGGATATTGAAGAAGATGAAATCAATACCAGGGCAGGGGCTTTGAGAAAAATCATATCTGATGAAATAGGAGAACTTGCTGATAAAGAAAAACAGCTTGCACATTATGATGCCCTTATTAAGAAAAATATTGATAATCTTAAATATTATGGTTTTACCTTAGATGAGGCAAAAAAAGCAAAAGACGAAGGCCTTTTTTCAAAGGCATCTGTTGATGAAAGGTTAGTAATCAAGAATCAGCTTGATAAAATTAAATCTGAAATTGACAAAACCGACGGAATAATTAATTCCGAGCAGGCACAGAAGAACCGTATTGAAGGAAGTATATGGCACGGAAAGAAACTATATGAAGAACAATACGGTGAATTTATCAGGGAAAAATTTAATGATCCTCAGGCGTATATTGTTACCGGGCGTCAGGAAATATCTTCTATTACATCGGGAATACAGAATATTGAGAAAGAATTGAAAAATATTGATGAGAATAACAGGGATCTTATTGTAATGGAGAGAGATATCGGGAGAATATTCCGGACCATGGGAATTTATATACCGGAGGACGGACTGACGGATGAAAACATTGCTGTGGATGACGATATCACTGAGAATTATGAAGAAATTGAAAAGAATTATGACAGGTTAAAACGTGATGAACAGCGTAAGAAAACTGCTTTTCTTAATGATAAACAAAAGTTATCCGATGATTTGTACGGACTGGAGGCTTATGACCTTGCGGCGGAAATCAAACTGAGTCTTAATGCACCGGAAACAGCAGAAGATGTGGAAGATATGGTAAATGGTCTTAGGGAAACTTCGGATTATATTGCACTTGAAAGGGACAATGTGGAGCAGGGCATAAGAGACTTACAGCAGATTGCTGATAATTTTGAAGAACGTTGTATCCAGATTTGCAGCAATATCCGTACAGAGTTAGAACGACTGCCAAAGCTCTCAAAGATAAATCTTGACGGAGAATCCGTTCCTGTAATTACGTTACAGATTCCTTATATAAAAGAGGAGTTTTATAAGGAAAAAATGACAACATACATAAACGATACAATAGCAAGGGCTGATATTTTTGACACACAGGACGATAAATTAAAATATATCAAAAACCAGTTATCGTGGAAAAAATTGTTTTCAGTAATTGTAAGCGATATGAATAGTATAAGATTATGCCTGTATAAAAGGGAACATATCAAGGACAGGAGCAGATACTTAAAATACGAGGAAGCTGTGGGAAGTACAGGCCAGTCACAAGGAATTTATATCCAGTTTTTAATTTCGGTTATTCACTATATATCCAGCATAAATTCGTCCTATGATATGGGAATTTCAGGAAATACAATTTTTATTGATAATCCGTTTGGCGCGGCAAAAGATATATACATCTGGGAACCGATTTTTAAACTGCTCAAAACCAATCATGTGCAGCTTATCGTTCCGGCAAGAGGAGCGACACCTGCAATTACGAGGATGTTTGATGTGAATTATATACTGGGCCAGAAAATGGCCGGTGACAGACAGCAGACAGTTGTGGTGGATTACAGAAGTCAGGTAAATACAGAGGATTCTGATTACAATGTAACGGAATTCACACAAACCACTTTAAAACTTGATTGAAATTGACATAGCCATGTGATAGAATTATTTAGGATTTATGCGTAGTATTAGAGGTGAACGCTTTGGATAAAGTAGAATATGGAATTAAATTAGAACAGATAGAGAAACTTAAATCAGAAAAGCAGTATAGTGAAGCGGCGGATATAGCGGATACCATTGAATGGCGGAAGGTTAAGAAGTGGTCAGAGCTTATGACGGCGGAAGAAGTATACGAAAAGGCAGAACGAATTAAGGAAGCGAGAAATATATGCATTTATGCCTATAACCGTAACCTTGGAGGTAGAAGCCTTGTTTTTAAAATGACAGAACTTTCCATAAGACTTGAAGATTATGAAGAAGCAGAGGATCTGTATAATGAATTTGTGGAAATGGCTCCCACAGATATGAACAGATATGTCCTTTTATATGAACTTGACAAGGCTAAGAATGTTCCTCCTGAGGAATTGATAAAAGTTCTTGAAGAATACAGAGATAATGAACAGGATGAGAATTTCGGATACGAACTGGCAAGCCTTTATGCTGAGGTTGGAAGAATAGAAGAGTGTATTAAAGAATGCGATGACCTTATACTCTGGTTCGGAGATGGAGAGTATGTTTATAAGGCATTGAAGCTCAAAAAGAAATATGCCTCTCTTACCCCTGCACAGCAGGAGAAACTCAACATAATGGACAAGTTTGACAAAGCCGGTCTTGTATATGAAGCAGGCTTTTCAGGAAACTATGATGAATACGAAATGAAATCAGCCGGAGAGAGCATGAAGGAAATAAGCCATGACGAGACAAATGATGATGAGATAAGTGTCCCACTCGCCAGACCGGATATTTATGATACACAGACACTACAGAATGATCTTGCCAACAGCCTTAAGGAAATTTTTCAAAATGATGATAAAAATGACGACGGGAATGATGTACTCAGTCCGGTAAAGGAACAGAAAACGGAAGAGACCGTACCGGAAGAGACTGTACCGGAAGAAGCTGTACCGGAAGAATCCACAGATGAAGAAACTGCCGATAAAGTGTCTCAGCCTGCGCAAGAAGATGAAGAAGAGCAAACAGAAGATACACCTGAATATGATACAATAATAGATGATGATATGGCGGCAACAGCAGAACCGGTTAATGTTGAAGTGATTGAACTTCAGATGTCAGGGGATGATGAACTTGTTGACGAGCCTACAAGAGAAATCATAATCAACACCCACCATTGGAATAAAATTAAATCAGAGATGCGGGAAGATGACCCTATGATTCCTGAGCATGATGAACAGGCTGAATATAAGGAAGAATATATCCCTGAAGCAGCAGAAGAACAGATTCCTGAAGCAGCAGAAGAACAGGAAATGGTTGAAACTGTTGAGAAACAGGAGACAATACCTGAAGAGACAGATATCAGAGAGACTGTACCGGAGGATTATAAACCGGAAGCCGGGGAGGACAGAATACCTGTCCAGATGGAACTGAATCTTGAAGAACCTCCTATTGAGGGACAGGTTGATTTGTTATACTATCTTGAACACATGAATGATCCGGTTGAAGAGCCGGAGGCAACAATAGATGATTTATTAAAAACAACGATAGAAAACAGACATACAGACAATACCATAGAGCTTGATGAAGCCATTAACAGTATTACAAGAGCTGCAATTTCCGAAGCCGAACAGGAAATTAACGGATATGCCGATGAGTCTTATGATGTTACGGAGGAAGAAGAGTACAGTCCGGAGGATTCAATGGACGAGCTTGACGATAATACAAGAAAGTACATTAAGAAGTATCTTTTTATGAACGGAATGGAAGATTCCATTCTCCATTTTATTAACGGAAAGAGACATGAGATTCCGGATGGTACTTCAAGACATGGAAATATAATCATAATCGGGAAAAAAGACACTGATAAAACAGGATTTGCGATTAATCTTTTTAAATCATTGCATGCCAATGACGAACAGAGGGAACTGAAGATTGCAAAAACAAGAGCAGAAGTTCTGAATGCAAAAGGTGTTGCCGCATCGGCTGATAAGATAAAAGGCACAACACTTATTGTTGAAAATGCAGAGAAACTCAACAGGGATGTGGTTGAAGAACTTAATCAGTTTATGGAAACCGATACAGCTTCAATGCTTGTTATTTTTACAGGTGAGGAATTTGCATTAAAAAGACTGTTTTATAATTGCGAAAGCCTCAGGGATAAATTTGATTACAAGCTGGAACTTAAGCACTATTCCGTTAATGAACTTGTTGACGTTGCAACGGAATATGCCAGAGTTAAAGGATATGCTATTGACGAAAGAGCGCTTTCAGGGTTATATATATCAATTGATGAACTTAATGGCGATGATGAAGGTACAGAAATTGAAAAAGTCAAGAAGATAGTTGATTCCGCCATAATAAAGTGCGGCAAATCATCCAGAAACTTCTTTGGAAAGAAGAGGAATGGATTAATATCTTTAAAGGAAAAACATTTTTTGAAATAAATGGTCATCAGGCCTTAACGGAAAGGAATTTTTATTATGAGTACAAATCTTGAACAGATGTCAGTAAATGCCATCAGAGTATTAGCAGCGGATGCTGTGCAGAAAGCTAATTCGGGTCATCCCGGACTCCCATTAGGATGTGCTGCAATCGGATATGAACTTTGGGGCAATCATATGAATCACAATCCTGCCAATCCTCAATGGGCTGACAGAGACAGATTCATCCTCTCAGGAGGTCATGGTTCCACATTGTTATATTCACTTCTCCATCTCTTTGGATACGGTCTTACCAAAGAAGATCTGATGAATTTCAGACAGCTTGATTCATTAACACCGGGACATCCGGAGTATGGACATACGGTAGGAGTTGAGGCAACAACAGGACCTCTCGGAGCCGGAATGGGAATGGCAGTGGGAATGGCAGCTGCGGAGGCACATCTTGCGGCAATTTTTAATAAAGAAGGCTATCCTGTAGTTAACCATTACACATACGTACTTGGTGGTGACGGATGTATGATGGAAGGAATTTCTTCTGAGGCAATGTCACTTGCAGGAACATTAAAGCTTAATAAACTTATTGTTATATATGATTCTAACAGTATTTCCATTGAAGGAAGTACCAATATTGCATTTACTGAAAATGTTCAGAAAAGATTTGAGTCATTCGGATTCCAGACAATTACTGTCGAAGACGGAAACGACATAGAAGAAATCGGAGCAGCGATAGAAGCAGCAAAGGCTGATACAACAAGACCTTCACTTATTACAGTTAAAACAAAAATCGGTTTTGGATGTCCTGCAAAGGAAGGAAAAGCAAGTGCCCACGGAGAACCTCTTGGGGTTGATAATGTGGCAGAACTCAGAAAAACCCTTAACTGGCCATCGGATGAAAGTTTCTATGTACCTGATGAAGTATATGAAAATTACAAAGAACTTGCTAAGAAGGGTGCAAAAAAAGAAGCAGAGTGGAATGCTCTTTTTGAAGAATACTGTACTAAATATCCTGAAATGAAAAAATTATGGGATACTTATTTTGATAAAAACCTTGCTGAAAAGGTTCTTGATACGGAAGAATTCTGGGCGTTTGACAATAAGCCTGAGGCAACAAGAAGCGTGTCAGGTAAAATACTTAATAAAGCCAAAAAAGTTATGCCTAACCTTATGGGCGGTGCTGCAGACCTTGCACCATCTACCAAGACATATATGGAAGGTGCAGGTGATTTTTCTGCTGAGAATTATGCGGGAAGCAATATGCACTTTGGCGTAAGGGAAATAGCTATGGCAGCTATAGGTAATGGTATGATGCTCCACGGAGGATTAAGAAGTTTTGTATCTACATTCTTTGTATTCAGTGATTATGTTAAGCCAATGGCAAGACTTTCGGCACTTATGAAACTTCCTTTGACATACGTTCTTACACATGACAGCATCGGTGTTGGAGAGGATGGTCCTACACATGAACCTATCGAACAGCTTGCAATGTTCCGTTCAATGCCGGGTTTTGCGGTATATCGTCCATGTGATGCTACTGAAACAGCGGCAGCCTGGTATTATGCCCTTACAAATCAGGACACACCTACAGCACTTGTTCTCTCAAGACAGAATCTTCCACAGATAGACGGTTCTTCTAAGGAAGCATTAAAGGGCGGTTATGTGATTGCTGATTCAACTAAGGAAATTCCTGATGCAATTATCATAGCATCGGGTTCAGAAGTATCTCTTGCAGTTGAAGCAAAAGAAATCCTTGAAAAAGAAGGAACAGATGTAAGAGTTGTAAGTATGCCATGTATGGATATATTTGAACAGCAGAGTGAGAAATATAAAGAAGCTGTTCTTCCTAAGAGCTGCAGAAAGAGAGTTGCAGTTGAAGCACTTTCAGATTTCGGCTGGGGAAGATATGTGGGGCTTGACGGAGCTTATGTTACAATGCACAGCTTCGGAGCGAGTGCACCTGCAGATAAACTTTTCAAGAAATTTGGAATTACAACAGAAAATGTTGTTAAGGCAGTCAGATCACTGTAATTTTTAAGGCTGAATCAGAACAGGCTGTAAAAGAGTCCTCCGTGTGGGTGGAATTCTTTTACAGCCTTTTTTATAGAATGATTGTGAATGGACCGTCATTAAGAAGTTCTACTTTCATATCGGCACCGAATTCACCGTGTTCTACTACGGGAACCTGTTCCCTGCAGACGGATATAAATTTTTCGTACATACGTTTTGCTTCAACCGGCTCTTTGGCTCCGATGAAAGAAGGACGGTTGCCATGGCTGCAATCAGCACATAATGTAAATTGTGACACAATTAGGAGCTCACCGTTAACATCGGAGAGAGCCCTGTTGGTCTTGCCGTTCTCATCTTCAAATATGCGCATCCTGACGATTTTATCAGCATATTTCTTCAACATATCATCCGAATCACCGGATTCTATACCTAAAAAAATAAGAAGCCCCTTTTTGATTTTACCTGTTATATTGCCGTCAACTTTGACTGATGCATTTAATACTCTTTGAATTACTACTTTCATTTTGCTACCTCCGGATAATTTTATTTTAAATTAAGTGGTGGAGTATTGTCAAATTAATGTGGTAATGGTATAATTTACTACATAGTTTATAATTATCTATTTAGGAGGAATCAGAATGGGATTTTGTACTTTTTGTGGTAAGCAACTTGCTGACGGAGAGGTATGTACATGTCAGCAGACAGCACCACAGCAGAATGTTTATGGTGCACCACAGAATAACGGGGGAACTCAGGGAACATATACTGCACCTCAGGGAACGTATACTGCACCACAGCAGGGAACATATACAGCACCTCAGGGCGGATATAACACAGCACAGGGCAATGGTATGCCACAGGGTGAGACATACACAGCACCTCAGAAACAGCCTAAGGTTAAGGGCGACAATCTTTTTACACCAGTAATTAACAGCATTAAAGAAACAGCTAAGAACCCACTTGATGCGGCTGATACATATTATAAGACAGCTACACTTAAGACTGCAATTACATCAATGGTGACAGTTGTGGTTCTTTATGTATTGGTAAGTGTATTCAATCTTCTTGGTCATGTATGGCACATTCTTGCTATAGCAAAGAGAAGTTATGGCGCGTTTGCTTATCATTATATGGATAAGGGCGATATTTTAAGATATGCGGGTATATCAGGAGGAACATGGGTTCAGGCAATTTTCTTCCCTATAGTGTACGCTATTCTTATGGCAGCAATTGTAATAGGCATGGCATATCTTGTTAATGCTCTTGTAATTAAGAAAGATAAGGTGAACCTTGTTAATGTTGCAAGATTTGGCGGAGCTGTTTCACCGGCTATCGGAACTGCTCTTCTTGTAAGATTTATTAATGGTTTTGTACATGTTAGTGGAATTAACGGAACTATTCTTGCTGGTTTGTATTTTGCAGCACTTGTTGTTGCACTGTTACAGTCACTTGAAATTATCCGTGGCATGGTTTCAGAAAAAAATAAATATGTATTGGCAACAATTATTCTTGTTGCAGGTCTTGTAATCGGAGATTACCTTGTAGGAACACTCTTCCTTGGTCATTTCTATCCATATTTTTCATCAATACCAATGCTCCTTTAATTGAAAATTCAAGCAGGGAATGTGTCTGTCGGGCATATTCCCTTTTTTAATTAATATAATGGATATAAGAAGGTACTTTTTATGAGAGATAAAGAAAAAATGATTTCCGGCCTTATATATGACCCGGCAGACAAAGAACTGGCAGAAATGAGACAGGCTGCACATATACTCAGTAAAAAATATAATGATTTATATGAAAATGATGATGACAGGAACAAAATTCTTGATAAACTTGTTCCAAACAGAGGGAAAAATGTGTATCTTCAAGGACCAATCCAGTTTGGCTATGGATGTTTTACCGAAATAGGAGATAACAGTTATGCGAATTTTAATCTGACATGTCTTGATTGTGCACCTGTTAAAATAGGAAAAAATGTTTTTATGGGACCGAATGTGTCACTTCTGACACCGGTTCATCCCCTTATGTATCAGGATAGAAACGTGTATACAAGGGAAGATGGGACAATTACAGATAAAGAGTATGCAAGACCTATTGTAATAGGTGATAACTGTTGGATTGCGGGAAATGTAACCGTGTGCGGAGGAGTAACAATCGGAGAAGGTACTGTAATAGGGGCAGGAAGTGTGGTTACCCATGATATCCCGCAAGGAGTTATTGCTGCGGGAGTTCCCTGCAGGGTTATTAGGAAATTAACTGAAGCAGACAGACTTGAGAATCATCCGGAACTGCTCTGATGGGCATAGTATGAGAGTTGACAAGTTTAGAAAAAATGATACTATGATAAAACAGAAACTAAGTTAAACAGGAGTAACATATGAGCGAAGTTTATGTAGTAGGACATCGTAACCCGGATACGGATTCGATATGTTCAGCAATAGCATATGCTAATCTTAAAAATAAAATTACAGGAACAGAGGACTATCATCCATACAGGGCCGGACAGCTTAATGAGGAGACCCAGTTTGTCCTGAAAAAATGTGATGTTGCCGTACCACCCCTTTTACAGGATGTGCGTGTACAGGTGAGTGACCTTAAGATACGAAAAACGGAAAGTGTTAAATCAACCATTTCCATGAAAAATGCGTGGAATCTGATGAAAGAATTAGGCGTTATTACGCTTCCGGTTGTCAAAAATAAGAAGCTTGAGGGACTAATCACAATAACGGATATTGCAACATCTTATATGGAAGTTGTTGATAACCATATGCTTGAGGAGGCGGAGACAACCTACAAGCAGATTGCGGAGACACTTGAAGGAAGGATTGTGTGCACTAACCATAATCGTCCATGCGTAAGCGGTAAGGTTATAACGGCTGTGGCAACTCCTGACATAATAGAAGAAAGCATTGAGACCGGTGATATAGTTATATTAGGAAACAGATATGAGGCACAGCTTTGTGCTATAGAGATGGGAGCAGGATGTCTTGTTATATGTGAAAAAGCACCGGTATCAATAACAATATCAAGGCTTGCAACGGAATGCGGATGTACAATTATCAGTTCACCACATGATGCCCTGACAGTATCAAGACTTATTTTTCAGAGTGTGCCAATCGGTCATGTAATGAAAAAGGACAGTCTTGTAACATTCAGACTGGATGATTTTGTTGATGACATCAGAAAAGTTATGGCTGAAAAAAGGCACCGTGATTTCCCGATACTTGACAAACATGGTAATTATGTGGGAATGATATCAAGACGTAATCTTTTGGATGTTGATAAGAAAAAGATTATTATGGTTGACCATAATGAAGCTAATCAGGCGGTAAACGGTATAGAAAGTGCAGATATTTTAGAGATAATAGATCATCACAGGCTTGGCGCTGTGGAGACAATTTCTCCTGTATTTTTTTATAATAAGCCGGTTGGATGTACCGCAACCATAATATATAAAATGTATGTGGATGCAGGTGTTAAGATAGAACCTAAGATTGCACTTTTGATGTGTTCTGCGATTATATCGGATACATTGATATTCAGAAGTCCAACCTGTACGGAAATGGACAGGGAAGCAGGTAAGGCACTGGCTGAAATTGCAGGAATTAATATAAAAGAACATGCACATGAGATGTTCTTTGCCGGAAGCAATATCAGCGAAAAGACAGCAAAAGAACTTTTTACCGGAGACTTCAAACGATTTTCTATCGGAGATACGACCTTTGGTATCGGTCAGGTGTCATGTATGGATGGTGAAGAACTGGATCAGGTAAAGAAGAAAGTAATGACATATATGAAGGAACAGTACAAATCCCTTGGCGTCAATATGCTTTATTTTATGCTTACGGATATTATCAAACCGGGAACAGAACTTTTATGTGTAGGTGATGGTGCAATGGAACTTGTTGAGCGCGCTTTCGGTGTGCAGGGATCGGATGATGTTGTTTATCTTCCGGGAGTTGTATCAAGAAAGAAACAGGTGGTTCCTGAAATTATGATGGAAATAACACAGTAAGGAGACAGAAATTATGAGTAAACAAAGTTGGAAACCGGGCAATATGCTTTATCCATTGCCTGTTGTAATGGTAAGTTGTAACAGAAAGGGTGAGAAACCGAATATTGTAACTGTAGCATGGACAGGAACAATATGTTCGGATCCTGCAATGGTGTCAATTTCCGTAAGACCGGAAAGATATTCACATGATATTATAGAAGAAACAGGTGAATTTGTTATTAATCTTGTAACAAAAGATCTTACTTATGCCACAGATTACTGCGGAGTCAGATCAGGAAGAGATGTTGATAAATTTAAAGAAATGAATCTCACTCCACTCCCTTCAAAGATGATTGATGCGGTAGGAATTGAGGAAAGCCCGGTAAATATTGAATGTAAAGTTGTGGAAGTTAAAAAACTTGGTTCACACGATATGTTTATTGCAGAAGTTGTCAATGTCACGGTTGATGACAGATATATGGACGAAAACAACAAATTTAATCTTAATGATTCCGACCTTGTTGCTTATTCCCATGGAGAATATTTTACATTAGGTGAAAAAATAGGAACATTTGGATATTCAGTAAGAAAGAAATAATGATATGAAAAATAACATAGTATTAATTGGAATGCCGGGTGTTGGCAAGAGCAGTGCGGGGGTTGTTCTCGCAAAGGCAATGGGGTATCATTTTGTTGATTCGGATATCGTTATCCAGCACAAGGAAGGCAGATTGTTAAGTGACATTATAGAAGAGTGCGGTAACGATGGCTTTCTTAAAATAGAAGACAGAATTAATTCCGAACTCGAAGCAGATAAGACGGTTATTGCCACGGGCGGAAGTGTAATCTATGGTAAAAACGCAATGGAACACCTTAAAGAAATTGGAATTGTGGTATATCTTAAAGCAGAATTTGCCACAATTAATGAAAGGTTGTCCAATCTCAAAGGACGTGGTGTTGCAATTAAAGAAGGACAGACACTTAAAGACTTATATGATGAAAGATGCGTATTATACGAAAAATATGCAGATATAACAGTCCCGCTTGATGGTATGTCCATTGAAGAAACAGTTGGTACTTTGGTACCGTTAATTGTGAAATTTCAAAGAAATGAGTAAGAAAAAACTATAAAGGGGTTTACAAGACAGCAAAGTTCTGTTAAAATTCAATTTGTTACAAAAATGTTACAATCAAGGAGCGGCAATGAAAGCATTAAAGAGTTATTTGAAATCTAATATGTCCTATGTTAAAACAGCAGTAATTGCAGTATTATTTACATTAGTTGCAATTCCTTTTGTGAACAGGGTGTCCGGCGATGGAAATAAGTACACTGTAGATTCAAGATATATGGTAGTGCTTAACGGCAATGAACTTGGATATGTAAGTGACTCACAGGTAGCAGAAAATGCCTTGCTTGATGCAAGGAATCTTCTTGATTCAGAGAGTGAAGGACTTGTGCTTGTGGAAGCTGATATGCAGCTTAACGAGCAGACAAGCGGAGGTGCTGTTTATTCCAAGGAACAGATGACGGAAAAGATTTATAATTCTCTTTCAACAGAAGCGAGCGTTCCATCCGAACAGGTAACAGCATATACAGTGAGAATTGATGATTTTACCGTAACTCTTGCATCACTTGATGATGTTGTGGAATTGCTTGAACGTGTTAAGAGCAGATATGCGGATACATCTAATTTCTCAATTGTCATTAATGAAGAAGATAACGGAATATACAGTTCGTATAAGATAAATTTTGTTTCAGCGGACAAGCAGCTTAATGAAGCAGCTAAGGTGCTTTTGGCTGAAGATGGTTCAGTGAGCGAGTCGGCTGCAAAAAAAGCAGAGAGTACATCATATAAAGACGGCGTACTTTCGATAGGTTTTGTTGAAAATATAGAAGTTATAGCGACAAAGAGTAATTCCGGAGATGTTGTCAGTGTAGATGAGGCATATGAACTTGTTACTAAAGAACACGCAGAGAAGGAGACCTATGTTGTTGCTTCGGGAGACTGCCTTTCATCAATAGCGAGGGATAACGGTCTTTCACTTGATGAATTGATAGCACTGAATGAAGGATTTACAGTAGATACCGCAATATATGAAGGCGATGTCCTCACAATAACAGTGCCTGCATCAGAGGTTTCTGTAAAAGTTGTTGAAGAGAAATCTTACAGTGAGTCATATAATGCACCTGTGCAGTATGTGGACAACGATACATTATACGTTGGAACAGAGAATGTTATCCAGCAGGGTTCAGAAGGGAAACGTTCGGTTGTAGCACTTGTTACTTATGTTAACGGAACAGAATCTTCAAGAGAAATTATTAAACAGGAAATCAGTACAGAATCAGTACCTAAGATTATAGAGAGAGGCACATTAACACCTCCTACATATATTAATCCGGTATATTCTACATATGTTACATCTAATTGGGGATACAGACCTGCACCAATTAATGGTATGCACAACGGTGTTGACATAGCAGTACCGGTCGGAACATCTGTAAGAGCATCATCCACAGGTGTTGTAACTATGGCAGGCTGGTATGGCAATTACGGATATTGTGTTGATATACGTCATTCGGACGGCAGCATGACAAGATATGGTCATCTGAATTCAATAGCTGTAACCTATGGACAGACAGTTACACAGGGACAGGTTATTGCATACTCAGGTAATACAGGATACAGCACAGGACCACATCTGCATTTTGAGATCAGAATCAACGGTCAGTCAGTTAATCCGCTTAATTATATATTTTAATTTATAATAGACATTTAACTCCCGGGAAGAATTCCGGGAGTTTTTTTATAGATGGATACTTGCCTATATGATAATAAAATGTTAATATCATCTTATATGTTTAAAAATTGGAGGATTGGGATGAGCGAGTATGTATTCCTGTTCGATTTGGACGCAACAATAACCAAAGTGGAAATCCTGCCGGAAATTTCTGCTGAAATTGGAAAAGATAAAGAAATGAGAGAACTGACAGAAAGAGCTATGAGAGGAGAGATTCCTTTTGAAAGAAGCTTTCGTGAAAGAGTCAGTATTTTGAAGGATATACCGGTATCAAAGGTCAGAAAAATAGTTGAAAATATTCCTCTTAATGAGCAGGTTGCCGCATTTATAAGACAGAATAGCGACAGATGCTATGTAATAACCGGCAATCTTGATATATGGATTGAAGACCTTATGAAAAAATTAGGAGTAGGTCAGTCTTTCTATTGTTCAAAGGCAGAGGTTAAGAATGACCGGATTGTTGGAGATATACAGGTAATTGATAAGGCGACGGTTGTAAACAGTTTTGATAAACCGTTTGTTGCGATTGGCGACGGAAATAATGATGCCGATATGATTGCTGCGGCAGAAATCGGTATTGGTTTTGGCGGAGTGAGGGATATTGCTCCCGCTGTATTAAAATCAGCAACACATGCTGCGTATTCGGAGGATAAGTTATGTCAGTTTCTAAAACAATTGTTATAAGCTGTGCCGGAATGGGAACAAGACTTGGTATAGGAACAACCAAGGCACTGATAGATATTGAAGGAAAGCCTTTAATATTAAGACAGCTGGAACTCTTAAAAGACTTTGATGATATAAGAATTGTTGTGGGCTATCAGATGGAAAAAGTTATTGAAGTTGTGAACAATTACCGCAAGGATATTCTTTTTGTGTTTAACCATAACTATAGAAATACGGGAACAGGTGGAAGTTTTTCCCTCGGTATAAAGCATGCAAGGGAAATGGTCGTCTCACTTGACGGAGATCTTCTCGTGCACCCGGATGATTTAATGAGGATTATGCACAGTGATAAGGAATGTGCATGTGGAACTAAAATCGGAACGGATAATCCTATGCTGATGAAGACCATTAAGGAAAACGGCAAAGAGTTATGTACAGGGTTTTCAAGAGAAGAAGGAAGTTATGAATGGACAGGCCTTGCACAGGTATATACTGACAGACTTATACCCGGAGACAGACATGTATGTGACATGCTTGAATCTGTACTTCCTATTGAAATGGAATATATCAGAACAAGAGAAATCGACACAATGAATGATTATGAAAATGCCGTTAAATGGATTAAAAACGGATACAACGATTAATGCGGAGGAGACTGAAGGATGCAGTCAATTATATTAGCAGCAGGGTTGGGAAGCCGTTTAGGTGAGCTGACAAAAGAATGTACCAAATGTATGGTAAAGATTAATGGAATAACCCTTATTGAGAGAATGTTAAGACAGCTTGACAGGTATGGTATGGACAGGATAATAATTGTAACAGGATACAAGGGTGATATTCTTAAGGACTATGTACAGAATCTCGGAATTAATACACCGGTTGTTTTTGTGGATAATTCTGATTACCGGCATACTAATAATATATACTCATTATGGCTTACAAGAGAATTCCTTGAGGAAATGGATTCATTGGTTCTTGAGTCAGATATGATATTTGAAGACAGGGTTATCGAAAAGATGTTAGCCGTTGATAATGGATGCGGTACATTTGTCGCAAGACCGAGACCATGGATGGATGGCTCAATCGTTAAACTCGACAAAGATAATAATATTGTATATTTTGTTGATGAAGAAGAAGTTAAGCGAATAGATCCAAGTTATTATCATAAAATAGTTAGTATATACAAATTCAAAAAACGATATGTTTCAGAAAAATATATGACATATCTTAATGAATATGTTAAAAAGAACAAAGACAATAATTTATACGAGTCCCTCCTTAAAGTGATTGATCTTGATGTGGAGAAAAAGATACCTGCCGAAATTCTTGATGAAGAACAGTGGTATGAGATTAATGATATTCAGGATATGGATATTGCAGAGTCAATGTTTGCAGACGGAAATGAAAAGGTACGTAAATATCTTCAGAGATACGGAGGATACTGGAGATACCCTGCGATGAGAGATTTCTGTTATCTTGTTAATCCATATTTTCCTAATGAGAGATTCATGAATGAGATGAAATCCAACTTTGATGTCCTTGTAAGGGAATATCCATCAGGAATGGCAGTAAACAGTCTTTTGGCAGGACATTTTTTTGGCGTGAGAACCGAAAATATATGTGTAGGAAATGGAACAGCGGAACTTATTAAATCACTTATGGAAAATATAAGCGGTAACATAGGAATGGTTTACCCTACTTTTGAAGAATATCCACACAGAAAAAAAGATGTAGAAGTTATACCATATTATGTCGTTGATAAGGATTTTGATTATTCTGTTGACGATATAATGAGCTATTACGAAGGTAAAGATATTTCGGCAATCGTCCTTGTTAATCCAGACAATCCATCGGGACATTTTATAAGCAAAAAAGATATTTTGAGATTGGAAGACTGGTGCCGTAGCAAGGGAAGAAAACTGATAGTTGATGAGTCATTCATTGATTTTGTTGAAGATGATGAGTGGCATACATTACTTGATATGGAAGTATTGCTTAATCATCCGTCGTTAATTGTTTTAAAAAGCATTTCCAAATCTTTTGGTGTTGCAGGACTAAGACTTGGAGTAATAGCCACAGCCGATACAGACCTCATTGCCTTCATGAAAAAAGATGTGGCAATCTGGAATATTAATTCCTTTGCAGAATATTATCTCCAGATAATAGAAAAGTACCGTGATGATTATTATGAAGCAATGGAAAAATTTAAAGAGGTCAGAAGGAGATATCTTGACAAACTCAGTAAAATAAAAGGTTTTAAGGTATACCCTTCACAGGCAAATTATGTTATGTGTCATATAGAAAACAGTGTGACATCGACTGAGCTTGCAGATATACTTCTTAATAGATATAACGTTCTAATTAAGAATCTTGCATCAAAAGAAGGGCTTAACAAGGGCAATTATGTACGTCTCTCAGTAAAGTCTGACGAAGAGAATGATTATATCGTAAATGCGTTGATGGAAATATTTAATAATTAGTTTACAAAAGAAACATTTATGCTATAATATATAAACGTGTCACAAGATATTTATATTGAGGTGCAAAATGGAACAGTATGTTATCAAAGGCGGTAGCCGTCTTACAGGCGAGGTTCTCGTAAGCGGAGCCAAGAATGCTGCACTTGCAATACTTGCAGCGGCAATAATGGCTGATGAACCGGTTACTATAGAAAATGTCCCTGATGTCAGGGATACAAGAATTGTTCTTGATGCGATTAAAGAAATCGGAGCAATCGTTGAACGAGTTGATAAACACACATATAAGATTAATGGCAGTACAATTTACTCAACAACAGTTGATTATGAATATATCAAGAAGATTAGAGCGTCTTATTATCTGTTAGGCGCGTTATTAGGAAAACTTGGCAACGCAGAAGTTGCTCTTCCGGGAGGCTGCAATATAGGAAGCAGACCTATAGATTTGCATATCAAGGGCTTTAAGGCACTTGGAGCAACGGTAGAGATAGAACATGGCATGATTCATGCACAGTCCGATAATCTTACCGGAAGTCATATTTATATGGATGTTGTTTCGGTAGGAGCGACAATTAATGTTATGCTGGCGGCATGTCTTGCTGACGGCAATACAATAATTGAAAATGCAGCCAAAGAGCCCCATGTTGTAGATGTGGCTAACTGTCTTAACTGTATGGGAGCCAACATAAAGGGTGCCGGTACAGATGTTATAAGGATTAAGGGTGTTGATAAGCTTCATGGAACAAGCTATTCTATAATACCTGACCAGATTGAAGCGGGAACCTTTATGGTTGCGGCAGCGGCAACAGGCGGGGATGTCCTGATTAATAATGTTATACCAAAACATCTTGAAGCCATAACAGCCAAGTTAGTTGAAATGGGATGTGAAATAGAAGAATATGATGATGCAATACGTGTCAGAAGCAATACCAAATTAACCCATACTAATATTAAGACATTACCTTATCCGGGATTTCCTACGGATATGCAGCCACAGATGGCAGTAATTCTTTCATGTGCTGAGGGAACAAGTATTGTTACCGAAAGTATATGGGAGAACCGTTTTAAGTATGTTGATGAACTGTCGAGAATGGGTGCAACCGTCAAGGTTGAGGGAAATACGGCGATTATTACAGGATGCGAACGTCTTACGGGAGCTCAGGTGGCCGCACCGGATCTCAGAGCCGGAGCTGCACTTGTTATAGCCGGTATGATGGCAGAAGGTTATACCTATGTTGATGATATTAAGTTTATAGAAAGAGGATACGAAGACTTTGATGAAAAGCTTCGCGGAATCGGGGCTAATATTATCAAAGCAGAATGTGAAAAAGATATTAAGTTATTTGAGTTTTCAGTATCATAATTCATATAGCAGGGAACGAAAGACAAAGCAGTCAAGGAACGAAAGCAACCTTGATTGCTTTTTTTTGTGTATAAAGAAAGCGATTCTGAAGTAACAGATAAAATGGCATACAATAAGAGACAGGAGAATATGCAGATGGAAAAAAATGTGACAGGAAATATTATCGAATTAAAAGGAATTACCAAACGCTATGAAGACAATTTTACAGCCGTTGAAGATTTTAACCTTGAAGTCAGAAAAGGTGAATTTGTCACGTTTTTAGGACCATCAGGATGCGGAAAAACAACTACGCTCAGAATGATTGCGGGATTTGACATTCCTACTGAAGGAAAAATCCTTTTAAATGGAGAGGATATAAGCAAACTTCCGCCTAACAAAAGACCAATTAATACGGTATTCCAAAGATATGCATTATTTCCGCATCTCAATATTTTTGACAATATTGCATTTGGACTTAAACTTCAGAATAAGTATACCAGAAAAGAAATTGCTGAAAAAGTAAGACATGCTCTTGAAGTCGTTGACCTTGAGGGTTTTGAAAAAAGAAATGTTACAACTCTTTCGGGAGGACAGCAGCAAAGAATCGCCATAGCAAGAGCCATAGTAAATGAACCTGAAATACTACTCCTTGATGAACCCCTCGGAGCATTAGACCTTAAGATGCGTAAAGAAATGCAGTTAGAACTGAAAGCTATGCATAAAGAACTGGGTATTACATTTATATACGTTACACATGACCAGGAGGAGGCACTTACCATGTCCGATAAAGTAGTTGTAATGTCTGACGGAATGATACAGCAGGTCGGAACTCCTGAGGAGATTTATAATGAACCAAAGAATGTATTTGTCGCCGATTTTATCGGTGAAAGCAATATTTTCAGCGGAAGAATGACAGGTAATAAGAGGGTTGAATTCTGTGGCGTAGAATTTGAATGTCTTGATGATATGTCGGTAGGCTCAAGAGTGGATGTTGTTGTAAGACCGGAAGACGTTATAATGACAGAAGTGAAAGACGGTGCTGTTGTGGGAGATGTCACATCTGTTATTTTCAAAGGTATGAACTATGAGATTACCGTTGAGTCCGGGGCTAATGAAATTGTTATCCAAAGCACAAGAAATGCTGTGGTGGGTGATACTATAGGCATTAATATAGAACCTGACGGAATACATGTAATTCCTGCCGATATGAACCGGAACAAGTTTGACGGGGAACTTACAAAGGATTATACGGTTCTGTTTGCGGACGGAGAATTTGAATGTGACGTTACGAAATTATATCCGGGTTCAAGGATTGATGAAAACAATACACTTGTTGACAGCAATGGCAAGGAAATTGAGACTGCCGGAGTAAAGGTCAGTGTAAATGTGCCTATTAAGGATATTACTATGAGCGATGATATTGAAGCAGGCGGAACTACGGGACATATTATTTCGCTTATTTATAAAGGCGACCATTATCACTATGTAGTAAGAACCAAAAATGAAGAGGATATCCACCTTCACGATGAATATCTCTGGAATGAGGATGATTATGTAAGTGTAATTATACCTAAAGAAAGTATAGAATTAAAACTGAAGCAGGAGGACTGATATGCAAATTCGATTTTCAAGGAAAAAATTGTGTATTCCTTATGTGGCTTTTTTGATATTTTTCGTTATAGCTCCGCTTCTGGTTGTGTTTTATTATGCTTTTACAAACGGACAGGGAGAATTTACATTAAGTAACCTCGCGGGATTTTTTACCGACAGCAATACGATAGGAACGTTGTGTTACAGTCTGGTTATTGCGTTGACAACAACTGTTGTATGCCTTGTGATTGCGTACCCTGTTGCGTATATACTGGCAAGAAGCAATATGAAAAGAAAATCAGTAATGTTATTGATTTTTATAACCCCTATGTGGATTAATTTTACATTAAGAATTGCGGCACTTAAAGAAATTCTCACATTTATTGAAGGGAATCTTGCATTTCATCCGTTTATGAATACAATAATCGGAATGACTTATGATTTCCTTCCGTTTATGATCCTTCCTTTATACAATACCATAAGTAAGCTGGATAAAAATCTTCTGGAGGCGGCAGGAGACCTTGGTGCCAACGCCTGCCAGACTTTTATAAAGGTGACGCTTCCTTTATCGGTTCCCGGAATAATAAGCGGTGTTACGATGGTATTTTTACCTGCAATGACCAATTATGTAGTGCTGGATATGCTTTATAACAGTACATATATTATGGGAAGTCTGATAGGAAGCTATTTCCACGCATATAACTGGAACAGCGGTTCAATGATTTCCATTGTATTATTAGTGATAATTCTTATTATCACAATAGCCACTAATGGTTTCAGTGAGGAAGAAAATAAGGAGGCGGTATTATGATAAAGAAAATACTTAAAGCCTCATGGCTTATTATTGCTGTTGTTTTTATGTATCTTCCGATTATTGTGTTAGCAGTATACAGTTTTACGGATACCGCGATTATCGGAGCATCGGGCAGATTTTCACTTAATAATTATAAAGTATTGTTTACGACTCCTGAATTGCTGAAAATGATTAAGGACACGTTGATTTTAGCGGCAGGTTCTGCAGCAATTGCCATGTTACTGGGAACATTTGGTGCAATAGGTGCTTTTTATTCAAAGAAAACACCTAGAACGGTTGTAACGACATTTAACCAGATTCCTGTGGTTAATGCGGACGTTGTTACAGGTTTCTCCATTTGTGTATTTCTGATTGTTGTGCTTGGAATCAGCAAGGAAAGTTATGTTCCACTGGTGGCAGGACATGTTGTGTTGTCAACACCTTTTGTATATCTGTCAGTAATGCCAAGACTTAAGCAGATGGATCACAGTCTTTACGAGGCGGCATTGGACCTTGGCGCAGGTCCGGGACAGGCTCTTTTTAAGGTTGTAATTCCACAGCTTCTTCCGGGAATTGTATCGGGATTTTTTATGGCATTTACTCTTTCGTTGGATGATTACTTTATAACAACATATACCAAGCCGGCGACCTTTGATACAATAAGCACTTATGTTTACAATGCCACAAGAGGTTCACATACAGAAATCAAGACCGCATTATGGGCATTGTCAACGCTGATATTCCTTATAATTCTTATAATCGTTATTGCCAATAACATTATAAGTGCAAGGAAGGAGGGAAATATCGATGAAAAAGTTAATGTGTAGAATTTCGGCTTTCTGTCTTGCGGTTATATTGGGCATTCTGCCTTTATTTTGTATTAATGATGTAAAAGCAGCAGATGATGTAATCAGGCTTCGTGTGTGTAGTTGGGAAGAATACATAGATGAAGGCGGCTGGTCTGATGACGAAGTAATCGAACTGGAGGATGGTACTGTTTTTGGAAAAGAGAGTATGATAAAAGATTTTGAAGACTGGTATTATGAAACCTATGGTAAAAGAGTAAAGGTTGAATATTCCTGCTTTGGAACCAATGAGGAATTATACAGCCAGCTTACCCTGGGAGATAGTTTTGACCTTGTATGTCCGTCAGACTATATGATTATGAAACTTATGGCAGAAGATAAGCTGGAGCCTCTGTCGGAGGATTTTTTTGATACCGGTAATGAATTGAATTATTATGTAAAAGGTGTATCACCGTATATCAACTCTGTTTTTAACGAGAATGAAATTAACGGCGAAAGCTGGTCAAGATATGCAGCGGGTTATATGTGGGGAATAACGGGATTTGTATACAATCCGGAGGTCGTTACAAAAGAAGAGGCCTCTACATGGTCTTTGCTGCTTAATCCCAAATTTAACAGGCAGGTAACAATTAAGGATAATGTCAGGGACGCTCTTTTTCCAACAATCGCAATTCTTAAAAAAGATTTGCTTTTAGATGATTCATTTGTTAATAGTAAGGATTATCAAAAAAACCTTCTTTATGAAATGAATGATACCGATGAAAGCATTATAGATGAGGCTGAAGAACGATTAAAAGACATAAGACAAAATGTATATTCTTTTGAAACAGACAGCGGTAAGGCCGATCTTATAAGCGGTAAAGTTGTTGCCAGCCTTCAATGGTCAGGTGATGGTGTATTTGCGATGGACCAGTCAGAAGAAAATGATGTGTATCTTAACTGGGGAACCCCTGAGGAATGTACCAATCTGTGGTTTGACGGATGGGTAATGCTTAAATCCGGCATAAAAGGAAATGATGATAAAAAGCATGCAGCGCAGAGCTTCATAAATTTTCTGTCAAGGTCTGATAATGTGGTAAGAAATATGAATTACATCGGATATACCTCTGTAATTTCCGGTGGGGATAATCCCTTAGTGTATGAATATGTGGATTATTGTTACGGAGCAGAAGAGGATGACACAGATGTTATTGAATATCCTGTAGGTTTTTTCTTTGCAGGAGATGATGAGGATGAAAATTATATCCTTACCATTAATCCGGAACAGGCGGACAGACAACTGTCAGCACAGTATCCTCAGATGGATGTCATAAAAAGAAGTGCGGTTATGCAATATTTTGACAATGAGGCAAATGACAGGATTAACCAGATGTGGATTAATGTCAGATGTTTCAATCTTAACAGGATAAGTGCAAAGCAGTGGAGAACCCTAGGAATTGCCGCGGGGGTTGCTGCAGTTATAATCGGCGGTATAATTTTTATAAAAAGAAGATAATAATACTATTTACAGCATCGGAAATGATTATGTTTCCGGTGCTGTTTTTGTATGCCTATTTACCATTTATGCACTATATTTACATTTCGCGCAGACAGTATGACAGGGGAGATTTTTTATGTTAAGATTATATCAGGTATTAATAATACCGGGGGCAGACATCAGGTATGATAAAAATATTTAAAAAACGGAAGGAGAACTATCAAATGATTAAAGGTAGAAAAATAAGAGGCATAATAGTTGCCATAGCATTAATTATCTGCACAGCGGTAAGCGTGGCAGCAGACAGTTCAAAAGGATGGAATATAGAACATAAGTCATTGGAGGCTAATTTTTATGGTAATGTATAATTTTCAAGGAGAAATGGATTATTTAAAAGTGTTATAACGTATTTTGCGCATATCGGAGGAACGGATAAGGATAAGGTACAATTATCTGTTGATTCTAACCATAATGCATATAGAAAACCAAGTGATGTAGTTGGAACACTTATGATTTCAACAAAGAATTATCATAATGGCAATATATTAAAAAAGTATGTGGCATATGGTCATGAATATAATACAACACAAATAAAAGACTATGTGAAATCTATCAATGTAGATACTCAATTTGGGACATTAAGCAGTTATAAAATGAGTTCATTTACATTAGAATAATTTTAGCCATGATGTTTGCCCCAATTAAAAATATGTTAGGAGATTATTAGTGAAAACAAAAAACAGAATAAAGATAGCCTATGATATGTGTGTAAAACAGATGTTTTCTTTTAGAATGAGTATATTCCTTATGGCACTGACATTTGTTATATTGGGACTTATTATATATCAATATAAATCAAGTTACAGCTATAGAATGAGAGTTGAAGAAGGTTTTTCAAAACCTATAGATGAAATTTATTACCTGTCATCCGGCAGAGGAGATGCTGAACCTGACATTTCAAGGATTGATGGGATGAGCAAAATATATTTTAATCAAATGATATATAATGTGACAGAACCAATAGATTTCCTTGAAGAAATTCAAATGGGTCATAAATTTAATGAAAAGGAAGCCGGTGTAGAAGTATTCTGGTTTTTTGACAAGGATTTAGATTTGTATAACATTGAGATAACTGAATCAATTCCGGAAAAGGAAGTAGATAGAACACATGAAATTGGACTGTATCTTTCCGAAAAATATAGGAAAATAACCAGACTAGGAGAGCATTATACGGGAGATGGATGGAATTATGTTATAGAAGGGTATTTTTCTGAGGATTCTGTTATTCCTGCACATAATGTTACGAGTACGATGGTTCAGGATGGAGCATTTTCACTTGAGTATGGAATAATTGAAATATACAAACAAGAAGTTCCGGGAGTAGATGGCTATTTCTACTGTGACTCCTCGGTTGCTTCTTTTGAGGATATAAGAAAACAGATTGTGGAGGAATACGCAAGATGTAATGCAACATGTACAATAACCAATGTAGAGAAATCAATTACATATATGGAAAAAAATATAACTAAAGCATTAAGGTATCTTGTAATAGCAGCGCTTCTTCTTGGAAGCTCGTGCATAATAATTCTTCTCGTCTCACAGGTTAGCAATATACTTACAAGGAGTGAAGAGTACGGTATATGGCTTACCAATAAGGCTACCAAGAAGGACATCATGTGGATACTTATATGGCAGAACCTTATTAAGCTGATATATTCAGAGATTTTTGCCATACTGGGTATCAATCTTGGATGCAGATTCGTAATGTTTAGCGAAAATTTCCAGAATACGGCAATATCCCACAGAATAAGCAACAGAATTATTACTCTTAATATATATCCGGCAATAATCGGTGTGGGAATATTTATTGTTACGGTATCCATAGTTGTTCCGCTTTTGAAAATAGCTAAGACTGAACCGGTAAACCTTGTAAAGGGGGAACTGTAATAAGAGATGGTTACTACCATTTATGCATTATATTTACATTTCGCGCAGACAGTATGACAGGGGAGATTTTTTATGCTAAGATTATATCAGGTATTAATAATACCGGGGCAGACATCAGGTATGATAAAAATATTTAAAAAACGGAAGGAGAACTATCAAATGATTAAAGGTAGAAAAATAAGAGGCATAATAGTTGCCATAGCATTAATTATCTGCACAGCGGTAAGCGTGGCAGCAGACAGTTCAAAAGGATGGAATATAGAACATAAGGTATGGAATGCTAATTTTTATGGAAATGTATCATTTTCATTGGGAAAAGGATGGTTTAAGAGTGTAATAACCTATTATGGACACATAAGTGGGGCAGAAAGGGATAAATGTACCTTATCAGAGAATGCCGCTCACCATTTGTTCAGACATCCAAGTGATGAGGTTGGAACATTGATGATATCAACTAAAAATTATCATACTGGGAATATTGTAAAAGTATATGTTGCAGATAATCATCAGGTATCGACAACACAGACTAAAGATAGCGTAAAATCAGTTAATGTAAATCTGGAGTTTGGAAATGAGCGTGACCATGTAGATGATAAATTTACTTTAGATTAATAATTTAACCCGATGTTTGCCCCAATAAAATATGTTAGGAGGATTATTTGTGAAAACAAAAAACAGAATAAAAATAGCCTATGATATGTGTGTAAAACAGTTGTTTTCTTTCAGAATGAGTACATTTCTTATGGCACTTACTTTTGTCATATTGGGACTAGTTATATATCAATATAAATCGAGCTACAGTTACAGGATGAGAGTTGAAGAAAGCTTTGCCAAGCCTATGGAGGATGTATATTATCTATTGTATGCTTCGGGTAATGATGTTCCTGATATTTCCAAGATTGATGGCATGACAGGATTTTATGATCCACAGATATCATATAACACAACGGAGTGTATTAATTTTCTTAATGAAGTCCAAGGCGGACATAAAATAGGTGAAATCACAGACGGAGTTGAGGTATTCTGGGTATTCGGACCGGATTTGGACTTGTATAATATTCATATGACAGAATCCATTCCACAGGAAGAACTTGATAATACACTGGGAATAAGACTATATTTGTCAGAAAAATACAAATCAATAACCGGATTAGGAGAACATTATACACAGGAAAATTGGGACTATGTTGTGGCAGGATATTTTTCTGAGGATTCTGTTATGCCGGCAAAAAATGTTACAAGTACCGCAACTCAGGATGGAGCATATTCCCTTGAATATGGAGTAATTGAAATCGGTGGGCTGATGCCCATATCGCAGGCTGGCTATTTCTACTGTGACCCTTCGGTTGATTCCTTTGAGAATATCAGAAAACAGATAGTAGAAGAATATGCAAGGTGTAATGCGACATGTACAATAACCAATGTAGATAAATCAATCACATATATGGAAAAAAATATAACTAAAGCATTAAAGTATCTTGTAATAGCAGCAATTCTTCTTGGAAGTTCATGCATAATAGTCCTTCTTGTCTCGCAGGTAAGCAATATACTTACAAGGAGTGAAGAGTACGGTATATGGCTTATCAATAAGGCTACCAAGAAGGACATCATGTGGATACTTATATGGCAGAACCTTATTAAGCTGATATATTCAGAGATTTTTGCCATACTGGTTATTAATCTTGGGTGTAGATTCGTAATATTTGGAGAAAATTTCCAGAATACGGCAATATCCCACAGAATAAGCAACAGAATAATCACACTTAATATATACCCGGCAATAATCGGTGTGGGAATACTTATTGTTACGGTATCCATAATTGTTCCGCTTCTCAAAATAGCCAGAACCGAACCGGTAAAACTTGTAAAGGGGGAACTGTAATATGAGATGGTTAAAAAGAGATTTTGTAATTAAATTTTCTGTAATTGTTGCCATTGCGGTGACTATTATTGTAAGTATGAATCTTGTGGAACTCCTTGATAAATATGTTAAGGTTTCCCTTACATCGGAAAAATATTCCGATTATGAATATATGGAACTTAAGGACCTTAAATACCTGAATAACAAGGATACTCATGATAATACAGAACGTATAGAGATGGAAAAAAAGGCAGGAGAAGACCTTGACTATCTGTTAGATAACCTACCGGAGTTTGAAGGCAATGTTGTATTTCCGTTGGTATATTGCAGCATGAATGACGGAATGATAGGTGTAAGCTGTGATGTGATAATAGCATATAATGAGGAATTGCCATATATCATTGATACTAAAAATTGCAGTGAAAAAGGCATATATATCGGTAACTCATATAATGGGTACTGGAGTGACGGTAAGGTGCAGATTGGCTCCGAAGAATACGAAGTGGCTGGGATTGTAAGCAGTAACCATTTACAGCTTAATAACGGAATCTATATACCTTATGACATAATTACCGAAAAAGGAAAGACGGATATGTACAGAAGCCTGATTGATTATATGACATTTGAAGGGGCTATTACAGTATATTTTGCTTCAGACAGGCCGGGCGTAGTTGAACATGATATCGAACTTATGAAAGAATGGTGCAGGGAAAACGGTATCGTAGAGGTTGTTAATGTTGCAGGCTCAAATGAATCATATGTGGAAGATGAAAAGAATGACATAAGAAGTATATCATATCAGATAATTAAAAAATTCGTATGTTATCTTGCGGCAGCCTTCTGTCTATTTGCGGTATTTGAAGCTATACGTTTATATATGAACAGAAAGAAAGCAGACATTATGATTCTGTGGTCGGCAGGCTCCAAGAAAACGGTAATTCTTAAAATGCTTATTAAGGAACTGGGAATGGCTGTTCTTATCGGAGTTGTATTGGCATTTGCGGCAGAATGGCTGATTTACGGGGTAATACTGGGATGTAACCTGAAGACTGTATTTATATATGGAGCGTATTCGTTTGCGGCAGTAGTTGTCCTTACCATAATAATGATAACGGTTATGTTAGCGGCAATGCTGCATAAGCCTGTAATTTCAATAATAAAGAAGGAGCAATAATATGATTAAATTAATACATGTAAAAAAAGATTATACGGAAGGCGGGGTAATAACCAACGCATTAAAGGATATAAATCTTGAAGTAAAAGACGGTGAATTTGTGGCAATAATGGGAGCGTCAGGCTCGGGTAAATCCACACTTTTACATATACTGGGAGGAATGGATAAGCTTACGTCGGGAGAGTATTATTACAATGACGAAGCAGTACATGATATGTCAATGGGCAGACTTAATATTTTCAGGCGTGACCATGTAAGTTTCGTGTTTCAGAATGCGGCACTCATGAAGTATTACACCGTGGCAGAAAATATTGAAATGCCCCTCCTTTCAATGAACGTCGGCAAGAAAGAACGCAAAAAGATAATAGAAGAGAAAATGGAGGCTGTGGGAATAGCACACCTTGCAAAAAAGCTTCCTATACACATATCCGGCGGAGAACAGACAAGAACGGCAATTGCAAGAGCACTTGCGGGAGATAATGAACTCCTTCTTGCGGATGAACCTACGGGAGCACTTGACCAGACAACGGGAAAAGAGATAATGGAGGTCTTTAAGAAGGTGCATGAAATGGGAAAAACAATTATTCTCATAACCCATGATCCTAATGTTGCAGCTTATGCAGACAGGATAATCCGTATTGAGGATGGAAAAATTATTAATTAATAAAAAATATATTGACTTATCCTGATATAAGATATAGAATGAACAGGCAAAAGAAGTTCATATAAATTAAACTGCTTATTCAGAGTGATGGAGATACATAGGATCTGTGAAGTCACGGCAACCCCCTTGGCGGAAGGTGCCAACCTGAGCGAAAGTATTCGAGCAATAAGTGGATTAGGTTTAGTCAGAGTTAATCGAGTCCATTGAGAAATTAAATGGACTCTTTTTTATTAATTTTATCTAAGGTAAATCTGAAAGGAGAAACAAATGGAGAAATTTTTATTTACTTCTGAATCGGTAACTGAAGGACATCCTGATAAGATATGTGACCAGATATCGGATGCCGTACTTGATGCTTTATATGCACAGGACCCATATTCAAGGGTTGCCTGTGAGACATGTACCAATACAGGCTTTGTACTTGTAATGGGTGAAATTACTACCAAAGCTAATGTAGATATTACACAGATAGTAAGAGATACTGTTGTAGGAATCGGATATGACAGTTCGGATAAAGGATTTGACGGAAATACATGTGCGGTCATGGTTGCACTTGATAAACAGTCGGCAGACATCGCAATGGGTGTTGATAAGGCACTTGAGGTTAAGACAGGTGAGGAGACTGACGAAGAAGGCGGCGCAGGCGATCAGGGTATGATGTTCGGTTATGCTACCAATGAGACACCTGAGTATATGCCATATTCTGCAGCATTGGCACAGAAGCTTGCGATGCAGCTTGCCAAGGTTCGTAAAAATGGAACCCTTCCATATTTGAGACCTGACGGAAAGACACAGGTAACAGTTGAATATGATGAGAATAATGTGCCTGTAAGACTTGATGCAATCGTTGTATCAACACAGCATGCGGCAGACGTATCACAGGAGCAGATTCATGAGGACATCCGCAGGTACGTTATTGACGAAGTCGTTGACGGAAAGATGATTGATGACGATACTAAAATTTTTATTAATCCTACAGGCCGTTTTGTTATCGGAGGACCTAACGGAGATTCAGGACTTACAGGACGTAAGATTATTGTAGATACATACGGCGGAGCAGCAAGACACGGCGGCGGTGCTTTTTCAGGTAAGGACTGCACAAAGGTTGACCGTTCCGCAGCTTATGCAGCCAGATATGCTGCAAAGAACCTTGTTGCGGCAGGACTTGCTGACAGATGTGAGATTCAGCTTTCTTATGCTATCGGAGTAGCTCATCCAACATCAATTAATATTAATACATTCGGAACAGGCAAGCTTAGTGACAGCAGACTTGTTGAAATTCTCAGGGAAAACTTTGACTTCAGACCGAATGGTATTATTAAGATGCTTGACCTTAGAAGACCTATTTATAAGCAGACAGCCGCTTACGGACATTTTGGACGTACAGATGTAGAACTTCCTTGGGAACAGCTTGATAAAGTTGAAAATTTAAGAAAATATTTATAATGTAAGTGAGCATATTATGATAAAATAAATCCGGGTACAGTTTATCCGGATTTATTTTTTTTAGGAGACACTTAAATGAGACTTTCCACTAAGTTAAAGATATCATTTGGCTTTTTAATAATATTGCCTGTTGCTCTCTTTGGAACCGTTCTTTTTAGTATTACTAAGATACAGCTTCACAGAATACAGGAAAAATATGGTATACAGAACATATCTTATGATGCACTTATGAATCATGTTCTCTTATCTAATGAGATGTGCAGGCAGGAGTATGAAGAAATCAGGCAGACCGCAGAAGATAATCCCTCTAAATTAAGAGATTTAAATTATCTGAATGCGATTAATAACAGAATTTCAAAGCGTAATGCGTATATAGTGGTCATAGAGGATAATGACATTATGTATCAAGGAAAAGAAATCAGTGATGAGTTAAGGGCGAAGCTGATTGAAAGTCAGAATCACAATTCCGAAATAAAGTCGGCTTATCTAAGAGATTTTAATGTGTTGGCAAGCAGAGTATCATATATGATAGACAGCCATACATACGGAACAGTATATTTTGTTATTAGTTTTGCGGAGATTCTGCCACAGATTAAAAAACTTCTTTTTGATACAATGATATCCGTGATAATTATTTTGATTCTGACGAGCGGTGCTTTCACAATGTGGATATATCGTTCCACTGTAAGACCTATTAACAAATTGAGGCTTGCAACCAATAATATCAAGAACGGCAATCTTGATTTTGATATGGATGTGGAGGGCAATAATGAATTTGCCGAATTATGCAAGGATTTCGATAATATGAGGAAGCGCCTTAAATATAATGCTGAAGAAAATGTGCGCAGGGATTCTGAAAGTAAGGAACTTATAAGTAATATTTCACATGACCTTAAGACACCGATAACGGCGATTAAGGGCTATGTTGAAGGAATAATGGATGGCGTTGCAGATACAGATGAAAAAATGGACCGGTATATAAGAACAATTTATACCAAGGCGTGTGATATGGATAATCTCATTAATGAGCTGACATTTTATGCGAAGGTTGATTCAGATAAGATTAATTATAATTTTATCAAGTTAAATCTTACGGAATATTTTAATGACTGCATAGATGAGATTGGTGTTGACCTTGAAAGCAGGAATATTGAATTAAAATATATTAATGAACTTGATAAAGAGACAGCCATTGTAGCCGATCCTGAGCAGTTTAAGCGTGTAATCAATAACATTATTAATAATTCTATGAAGTATATGGAAATTAACAATGGAGTTGTGGAAGTTCATCTTTATAATGAAGGAGATGACGTTCACATTGATATAAGCGATAACGGAAAAGGAATTTCCGAAAAGGACATTGGCCATATATTTGACCGCTTTTACAGAAGCGATACTTCAAGAAATTCAAGAACAGGCGGAAGCGGAATAGGACTTTCAATTGTGAAGAAAATAATAATAGACCACGGTGGAAGCATAACAGCGGAAAGTATTCCATATGAAAAGACCACAATAAAAATAATTCTTGACAGATATAAGGAGGATAAAGATGAGCAGAATACTGATAGTAGAGGATGAGATAAGTATTGCCGAATTGGAGAAGGATTACCTTGAATTAAGCGACTATGAAGTTGATATTGCGAGCGACGGAGAGACAGGAGAAAGTATGGCTCTTAAAGGAGATTACGTACTTTGCATACTTGATGTCATGCTGCCGGGCAAAGATGGTTTTGAAATATGTAAAGCTATCCGTAAGGAAAAGAATATACCTATAATTATGGTATCGGCAAAAAGAGACGATATCGATAAGATAAGAGGTCTTGGCCTCGGTGCTGATGATTACATTACAAAACCTTTCAGCCCAAGTGAACTTGTTGCCAGGGTAAAGGCACATCTTGCAAGGTATGACCGGCTTGTGGCATCCACTGTACCACAGAATGATGTACTGGAGATAAGGGGACTTAAGATTGACAAGACAGCCAGAAGGGTATTTGTCAACAATGAAGAAAAGGTTTTTACAACCAAGGAATTTGACCTTTTGCTATTTCTTGCAAGTAACCCTAATAAAGTGTTCAGCAAAGACGAACTATTCAGAAATATATGGGATATGGAATCAATAGGAGATATTGCCACGGTAACGGTCCATATTAAGAAAATAAGAGAAAAAATAGAGTATGATACTTCCAAACCTCAGTATATAGAGACAATATGGGGTGTGGGATACCGCTTTAAGGTGTAATTATGAAAAAAGACATAATTGCTTATGAAGATGATAATATAATTGTATGTAATAAGCCTGTAGGGATGCCATCCCAGTCAGACAGAACCTTTGAACAGGACCTTGTGAGCTACGTTCTTACCCACAGAACTGAACAAAATGAGCCTGCTTATGCAGCCATTATTAACAGGCTGGATAAGCCTGTGGGAGGACTTGTGCTTTTTGCAAAAAATAAGAAGGCAGCGGCAGGACTAAGTGCTGTATCGGGAGAACATGGCATAGAAAAAAATTACTATGCTCTTGTTAAAGGAAGCCCTTGTGATAAAGGAGAATTTACAGATTACCTTCTGAAAGACGGTAAGAATAATATATCAACTGTCACAGACAAGGATACCAAGGGCAGTAAAAAAGCGGTTTTGTTATACGAAAAGCTTGGCGAAAAAACAATTGACGGCGAAAAATATTCGCTGATGAGGGTGCGGCTTCTTACCGGCAGACATCATCAGATAAGAGTACAATTCAGCCACCACGGATATCCGCTTTACGGTGATATCAAATATAACAGTGATTTCAGGAACAGAAGAGATGTGTCACCTGCACTTTTTGCATATCATCTTTCATTCAAAAACCCTGTGGGAGCAGACAGAATAACTGTGGAAGCAGAACCTGAAAGCGAAATTTTTCGTTTATAACTGAATATTAATGAATAATCTGTTGATACTTCCAGTATGAGCAGAGATTATATAACTAAACTAAAGATTCTCAGTGTTTTTGCCGTGGTAAGCGGCGTTATATACCTTGTATTCAAATATATGCTTCCGGTTGTGGCACCATTTATTATTGCATTGATTATTTCGGTACTGGTGGACAGACCTGTGACTTTTCTTGAGAATAAGTGCCACATAAAAAGAAGCATAGGAACGCTTGTAATTGTTATTGCGGCAATGGCATTGCTATGTCTGTTTGTATGCTATGGAGGAAAAATACTTGTTAAGCAGGTATATGATTTCATTAACAAAATCGAAGAATATAAGCTGCCGTTTAACCTTAATATGGATATAAAGGTAATAAATGAAAAAATCGTTTCCGGAGTTTTAGATAATTCTCCGGGTTATATTTCAGGTTTTACCATGGTGTTTACGGGAGTGGCGGTTTTTATAATGGCAACCGTATTTATTTCCGGAGATATGTCCTCCATAAGAAATTCGGTTAAGAAGAATATTTTCGGAAAAGAGATAATTTATCTTGGCAGACGTCTTAAAACGGTTCTTGGAAATTATCTTAAAACAGAGCTTATAATTATGGCCATAACCTGTGTGATTTGCTGTGTTGGATTATTTATTATGAAAAATCCGTATGCATTGCTGTTAGGTATTGTAATTGGTTTCGTTGATGCACTGCCGATTCTCGGAACCGGGACAATTTTTTTACCATGGGTCTTAGTCCTTGTGTTTATGCACAGACTAAAACAGGCATCCATGATTATGATTTTATATCTTATATGCTATTATACCAGACAGTTTCTTGAACCTAAGCTTATGGGAGACAAATTCGGAATGTCGCCTACCGTTATGCTCATCACAATATATGCAGGACTTAAACTGTTTGGCGTAATGGGTGTGTTCACGGGACCTGTAGCATTAATCCTTATCAGAGAAATATCGGATATAGTAATAAAAAAACTTGTGATTGAGGAAAAATAACTATATAATGTCCATATTGATAGATTATCAGGAGGGTAATTATGGTATTCAGTTCGGCAGTTTTTTTGTTTTTGTTTTTGCCGGTTGTAATTTTACTTCATACAGTTATTAAAAATAACAAAATAAGAAACGGGCTGTTGATTGCTGCCAGTCTTATTTTTTATGCTTACGGTGAACCTGTTTACGTTGCCCTGTTAATAGGTTCAGTAGCTGTTAATTATGTGTTTGGGCGTATCCTTTCCGCAAGAAAAAGCAAGGCATTACTCGCCGCCTCGATTGTCATCAATATCGGACTGCTTGTTGTTTTTAAATATACAGGATTTATAGTGCAGATAATAAATTTTATTCCGGTATGTAATTTTAAGGTGCCGGATATTACTATGCCTATAGGAATTTCATTTTATACTTTTCAGGCAATATCTTATATTGTAGATGTATATCGTAAAGAGGAACGTGAGGACGTTGGTTTCTTTGATGTACTTCTATATATATCCCTTTTTCCGCAGCTTATCGCAGGCCCCATTGTCAAGTTTAATTCAATTAAAGATAGTATTAAGTCAAGAAATGTAACTCTCGACGGACTTGCTCACGGAATCAGGAAGTTTATAATAGGGCTGTCAAAGAAGATGTTACTTGCGAATTCTTTTGCCTACGTTGCAGACAGTGTTTTTTCAATGAATACATCGGCAATGGATATGAGGCTTGCGTGGCTTGGAGCAGTCTGTTATACTCTTCAGATTTTCTTTGATTTTTCGGGATATTCCGATATGGCACTGGGACTTGGAAGCATGATGGGATTTGATTTCCCACAGAACTTTAATTATCCGTATACTGCCTGCTCTGTAAGGGATTTCTGGAGAAGATGGCATATGTCACTGACATCATGGTTCAGGGAATATCTCTACATCCCTCTTGGGGGCAACCGCAGGGGACCGGGCAGAAAAATACTTAACACAATGATAGTATTTATATGTACGGGAATATGGCATGGCGCTAACTTTACTTTCCTTATCTGGGGAATATTACATGGCGTTTTTATGTGTATTGAAACCATTGTTACCAAAGACAAAAAAGATGCCGGTAAGCATTTTAATGCATTGGCATATATTTATACAATGCTTGTTGTTATAATCGGATTTGTTATATTCAGGGCAGACAGTACAGGATATGCGTTTTCATATATAGGAAGAATGTTCTCATTTACGTCACTTTCTTCATCATTTACGGTATTTATGGGATTTCTGACCCCTGTATTTATTGTTACGGCAATAGCAGGCATTATTGCCTGTACCCCGGTTGTGCCATATATATCAGCAGCCGTAAAGTACAGAAAACTACGGACATTTCTTAATGGATTATCATATGTTGCAGTTGGTGCCATTCTTGTATTATGTATAATGGGACTGGCAGCAGATTCATATAATCCGTTTATCTATTTCAGATTTTAAGGTGGCAGGTATGAAAGTAAAAAAAATACTGAAAACAATATATGTTGTGGGAATATTCGGATTGCTTATCGCAATCGGGATTAAGACATTTGTGGGAAAAAGCAACAGCCCGGCAAAAGAGGAGAAAGTTAAATTTAAACCATCGTCTTATACTTCCTTCTGTAATGAGTTTGATAAGTATTTTTCTGCAAATTTCGGCTTCCGGAGCAGATTTATTAGTATGAATAATATTGTAAAATATAATGTTTTTAAACAATCCGGAGAAGATAATGTAATAGCAGGCAGGGATGGGTGGCTGTTTTATAACAGTGCACTTCATGATTATATAGGAGAGGATGTTCTTTCTGATGAGGAAATTATAAAAATTGCGGATTATGTGGAAGCAATATCAGAAAAGTGCGAAAAAGCAGGTAAAAAATTTGTTTTTGTAATAGCACCTAATAAGATGGAAATATACGGAGAATATATGCCATATTATTATGTAGAGAATTGTCCGGATGGTAATTACGAGAAACTTATAAAGGAATTATCGTCAAGGAAAGTTGCATATACTGACCTTAAGAAATTATTTAAAGAGGATAACACATATTCCGGAGTGGAGCTGTACCATAAATTGGACTCACATTGGAACAATCTCGGCGCATCGCTGGCATATATGGAAATTATGGATAAGGCGGGTATAAATGCAACGGATTATAGAAATATACCATATAGCGAAGCCTTGGATTTTAACGGAGATTTATACAATATGCTGTTTCCGGAAGGCAGAAAGAAGGACATACAGTATTATTTTGAAAATACAGAGAATTTTGATTACACATCAAGATTTATGGGTGTGGATGATTTAATTATTACAACAGAAAATGCTGACAAAACAGGGAGTGCTCTTTTATACAGGGATTCATTCGGCAACGCACTTTATAAATTCTTTTCGGATGACTTCAAAAATGTAACTGTTTCAAGGGCTGTACCGTATGATATGTCATCTGTTGGGGACTATGATGTAATTGTAGTGGAAATTGTTGAGAGAAATATCAAAAATCTTCTTGAATACAGTGAGCAGTAAAGATGTATATATAAATGGTATTGCTTGAAATCTTGAATAATTTGTGTATAATCATATTATTGAATAAAGCATAGGAGAAAAATTATGAAAAGATTTGCAGTGACGTTACTGGCTGTTATGTTTATCCTGGCAGGCTGTGGTAAGTCAGATAGTACGACACCGACAAAGGATAATGACAACAGTGCACAGGTGTCATATACAATTAATAATATAAAGATTATTCCCGGAACAGATTTTTCCGGAGCATATAAAGAACTTGGAGAGCCCGTAAAATATACGGAGGCTGCAAGCTGTTATTTTGATGGTATGGATAAGGTATTTACTTATGACGGATTTGAAGTCCGGACTTATCCGGCAGAATCCGGAGATTTTATTCAGGATCTCAGTATATCGTCGGACAGATTCAGCACGGATAAAGGAATTACTGTAGGAGCAACTGTTAACGAGGTGGTAGCGGCTTACGGTGACAATTATGTTAAGACAGGCAATATGTACAAATACTATGAGGAAGGCGACAAATATATATATTTCTTCTTCCTTAATGATACATTGAAATATTTTGGCTGTGCCATAGATACTGATAACAAATAAATTTAAATAGAGGTATAAGACTATGAAGAGAAAGATGCTTGCAGTATTTCTTATAATGGTAATGGTAATCTCTTTATGTATTGCAGGATGCGGAAAGAAGAGAGATAACCCGACTGTTACTGATGACAGCAAAAAAACTAATGAAGAAACATCAACAACCATTGATGAGCCGGTGTCTGATACTCCGGAAACAACAACCCCGGAACCTGCAACCCCGGAACCTGCAACTCCGGAGCCGACAACCCCGGTACCTACAGAACCTGAAAGCAAGCCGGTTACGGTATATTCGCTTCTTATGAGCGAACCTGTCAATCCTAAGAAATCAGGTTATTCTGAGCTTGATGGTCTGATAGATAAGTTATTTTCTGAAATTCTTACAGAAGACATGAATAACTATGCAAAGGTATGGACCTGTTATCTTTATCTTGTAGACAAAATTACATATAACAGAGGAATGGATGCTAATACAGGGGCTTATTCATCTTCTGATGTTAATACAACGCCAAAGGAAGTGCTGTGGGCAACTGACCTCCTTAATTCGGGGCAGGGCTGTTGTTATAATTACTCGGCTGCGTTTATGTTTATTATGAGAGCATTGGGTTATGATGCACACCTTGTAACAGGTAACGTTCCGTCTTATGGCGGAGGAGTTACGCCGCATTGCTGGCTTTATGTAAATCTTAACGGAACCAGATATTCATTTGATCCTGATCTTGATATGAATTTTTATAAAAGAGGAGAAAATGAAGAAAAGAGTATATGGTTTGGCAGAAGATTAGATGATCTCGGATATTTTTATAAAGCTGAGACCTATCATGAAATATAATTATTTGAAAGGATTAGAATAATGGCAGAGGATAAGAAATTTGTAGAGGCAATTACATCAATGGATGTGGATTTTGCCCAGTGGTATACAGACGTAGTTAAAAAGGCAGAGTTAATGGGATATTCCAGTGTAAAGGGATGTATGATTTTTAAACCTGCCGGATATGCAATATGGGAAAATATAAAGGCAGAACTTGATAAAAGATTTAAAGAAACAGGCGTTGAAAACGTATATATGCCAATGTTTATTCCTGAAAGCCTTTTACAGAGGGAAAAAGACCATGTAGAAGGATTTGCTCCTGAAGTAGCATGGGTAACATACGGAGGACTTAATCCTCTTCAGGAAAGAATGTGTGTAAGACCTACATCCGAGACACTTTTCTGTGATTTCTATAAGGACGAGATTCAGTCATACAGAGATTTACCAAAAGTATATAACCAGTGGTGTTCTGTTGTAAGATGGGAAAAAGAGACAAGACCATTTTTACGTTCAAGAGAATTCCTGTGGCAGGAAGGACATACAGCCCATGCAACAGCAGAAGAAGCAGAAGCAAGAACACAGCAGATGCTTAACCTATATGCTGATTTCTGTGAGGATTTTCTTGCAATTCCTGTTGTCAGAGGACGTAAGACAGATAAAGAAAAATTTGCCGGAGCGGAAGCAACATATACTATTGAAGCACTCATGCATGACGGAAAAGCATTGCAGTCAGGAACAAGCCATAACTTTGGTGACGGTTTTGCCAAGGCTTTCGGAATCCAGTACACAGATAAGGATAATAAGTTGAAATATGTTCATCAGACATCCTGGGGAATGACCACCAGACTTATCGGTGCGCTTATTATGGTTCACGGTGATGATTCAGGACTTGTACTTCCTCCAAGAGTAGCACCTGTACAGGTTGATATTATCCCTGTTATGCAGAAAAAGGCAGGAGTTCTTGAAAAAGCAGCGGAAGTTAAAGAAAAACTTATTAAAGCAGGATTAAGAGTTAAAGTTGATGACAGCGACAAGAATCCGGGCTGGAAGTTCTCTGAACAGGAGATGAGAGGAATTCCTGTAAGAATAGAAATGGGACCTAGGGATATTGAAGCCAATCAGGCAGTTATTGTACGAAGAGATACAAGAGAAAAGACAGTTGTGTCAATAGACGAGCTTGATGTTAAGGTTAAAGAAATTCTTGATACAATGCAGGTTGAAATGCTTGAAAGAGCAAGAAAACACAGAGACACACATACCTATGTGGCAACCGATTACGAGGAATTCAAGCAGACAGTTGCCAACAAGCCCGGATTTGTTAAGGCTATGTGGTGCGGTAATGAAGAATGTGAAAACAAGATTAAAGAAGATACAACAGCAACAAGCCGTTGTATGCCATTTAATCAGGAAAAATTAAGTGATGTATGCGTATGCTGCGGCAAGCCTGCAACCAAGATGGTATACTGGGGCAAAGCATACTAAGGAACAGAATATGTATATTAAGTTACCGGAGGATGTTGATTACATCATTACACGATTAACTGAATATGGATATGAAGCATATGCTGTCGGGGGATGTGTCCGCGACAGCATTATTTGTCGTGTTCCGGGAGACTGGGATATAACAACCTCTGCAAAACCGTGGGAAGTCAAAAAGCTTTTCCGCAGAACAGTGGATACAGGCATAGAACACGGAACTGTTACTGTCATGATGGGTAATGAAGGATATGAAGTCACTACCTACAGAATTGATGGAGAATACGAGGACAGCAGACATCCCAAAAACGTTGAATTCACGTCTAATCTCAGAGAGGATTTAAAAAGGCGTGATTTTACCATTAATGCCATGGCATATAATTACAGTCAGGGTATAGTGGATATGTTTGACGGAAAAGGAGACATAGAGCGTAAAATAATAAGATGTGTGGGCAATCCGGAAGAGAGATTCACGGAGGATGCACTTCGTATGCTGAGAGCAGTAAGGTTTTCCGCACAGCTTGGATATGAAATAGCGGAGGAGACAGCGGATGCTGTTAAGAAATTAGCCGGAACCATAAGTAAAATCAGCAAAGAAAGAATCCATACGGAACTTAATAAAATACTTCTCTCAGACCATCCCGATTATCTTATGAAAGCTATGGAGCTTGGAATAACGGAGATTGTTTTTTCTGCCCTTAATGACCTTCCTGACAAAGAAACAGCCATGAAGCTGTTAATACGGCTGCCGAAAGAACTTGTATACCGCTATGGTGCAGTTTTATTTGAACTCGGTAAAAAGAGAACAGTTGCGGTACTGCGTGAATTGAAATTAGACAATAATACCATAGATAATACCGGCAGGCTTGTAGATATGCATGGGATGGAGATAACGGAAGATAAACCTCTTATCAGACATCAGGCATCATCCTGTGGAGCAGCTATGTACGAAATGGTATTGAGATTTGAATACGAATTTTATATGGCAGCTGATGACAGGAATAAAGCCATGGCGCTTAAGAAACAGGAAGCACTCTTTAAGGAGATTCTTGAGAATGGGGACTGCCTTACATTAAAAGAACTTGCCGTAACCGGCAATGATTTGATTGAAGCCGGAATACAACCCGGAAAAGAAATTGGGAATATTTTGAAAAGCATGCTTGATGATGTACTTAACACCCCTGAACACAATACAAAAAAATATCTTTTTGACAACCATCTTCATATTTGAGCCTTTTTAATCATAAGATTAGAAAGCTACAAATATTTAGGTGGTTTTTTTTATGGCAGACAGAGGTCTTGATGTATTAGAAAAATATGATTTTGAGGTAAAAAGGACTTATAAGGGGCGGGGTGTTATTATGGTTGATACCGATAAAGGTCCCAGGGTTTTAAAAAATTACATAGGCAGCGGGAGACATCTGGAGTGGTGCGCTCCGGTGTTGGAAAAACTGAATGAAAGCGGGGTTATTAACGTAGATGCTTACGAAAAAAACAAGGATGGCAGCTATGTTACGGAGAGTGAAACAGGGGGCAGATATGTTCTCAAGAGGTGGTATCCCTGTAGGGATTGTGATATAAAATTCTATGAGGATATTATGTCGGCTGTGAGAAATCTGGCATTTCTGCATAAAGAACTTATGGAATGTGAAGCAGAAAAACAATATACGGAACGGCCAATAAGGGAAGAATATGCAAGAAAAGGACGGGAGCTTGCAAGAATAAAAAAATATCTGGGAACAATATATGAGAAAAACAAATTTGAAATGATGGCATCAAAATCATTTGGCGAATTTATTCCGGAAGTTGAAAGTTCGATAAATTTTGCGGATGATTTTTTTAGCGGGAATCATATTGAAGAAAAGCTGTGCCATGGTAATTTTAACTATCATAATATCGGATATGGCGATACACTTGGAGTCATAGGCAATTTTGAAAAAATGTGTTATGGCTTCCAATTAAAGGATTTATATACTTTTATGAGAAAAATCCTTGAAAAAAATAACTGGGATATAAAAATCGGGTACGGGATGTTTGCGGAATATGACAGAGTAATAAGGCTTAACAGTGAAAAAATGGAGCTGCTGTATATCTTTTTTGCATTCCCCGAAAAATACTGGAAACTGATGAATGGTTACTATAACGCAAGAAAATCCTTTTTCCCGGTAAAAAATCTTGAGAAGCTGGAAAAACTTATTGAAATGAACAGTGCAAGAAAAAATTTTATAGCTACTATACATTGAAATATTATGGTATAATCATCCTATCAAATTAATTGGAGAACTTATGAGAAAATTAAAGATATATACTCTGCTTTTAACGGCAGCAATTTTAATTACAACGGCTACCGCCTGTACATCACAGACAACACCGAAGAAACGGACCAATCATATCGAAAAGACGACCGAATCCGGTACATACAATGCGACAGTGGTTGTAAGGGATAACGATACGGAAAACAGAAGACTCGCATTTGTAAATATTGCAGACGGAGCACGGGAGACATATCGTTACACCAACGGAACTTCTTTTTTAAGCCGCAATAAAAGTGTGCTTTCATCAGAGCAGATTCGCAAAGGCGATGTGGTTGATATAATATATGACGGCAGCCATGAGATAAGCAGTATTCAGGTGTCTCCCTCAAAGGATGTATGGGAAAATTCCAAAGTAACGACTTTTGCAATCAATGATAATGATGGTGCAATTAAAATTGGCCAGACAATGTATTATTATACCGACGGCATTGTTGTTTTATCCGGGGATGAAGAGATTGACATTACAGAGCTTAATAATACAATGGACCAACTGGTTGTGAGAGGCTATAAGAATCAGGTAGTTTCCATAGTGGTTGAAAAGGGGCACGGATATGTATCGCTTACGGGAGACAGTCTTTTTATAGGCGGGCTTATTAATGTGGGCAACGTTCTTGCCAGAAGAATAGAACCTGATATGCTTCTTCCTGTCACGGAGGGAGAATATCTCCTGGAAGTAGTGAACGGCGACTATAAGTCAGAAAAGAAAATAACCGTGGAAAGAGGTAAAGAGACGGTTGTGGATTTTTCGGATGTTCCTGCTAATGTCACCCAGACAGGCAATATAAGGTTTATGATAGATGTACAGGGTGCATCTTTGTATATAGACGGAATGGCATACGATTATTCTTCAATTATTACGCTTAAGAACGGTAAGCATAACGTTGTGGTTCATGCAGAAGGATACTCGGACTATAAACAGGTTATAGACGTTGAAAGCAGATATATGACGGTCAACATATCCATGACAAAGGGAGATAATGAATCAACATCTTCTGAAGAACCGACTACAACTAAGGTGGAGGGAGAGACGTATGTAAGTTCCAAGAACAAAGTAACCGTAAAAGGACCTGCCAATGCAGTTGTATATTTTGACGGCACATATAAAGGCGTTGCACCTGTAAGTTTTCCGCTTGTGACAGGTGAACACATTATTTCCATCCTTTCAGGAACTAAAATAAACAGTTATACGGTAAATCTGGCTGATGGAGCCGATGACGTTACTTACGATTTTACAGACAAATAGAATAAAATAATATAAACGGTATATAATGTAAACAGGGGGGAGTTATATGAAAAGATTAGTATTTATTTTTGCCCTGCTTGTAGTGGTTTTTACAGGCTGTTCAGGCAAATCCGCAAAGAATGAAGACAGGACGGATATGGATTTTACCGTTGTTCCGAGAGAAGATATGCCGGATGAAATCAAAGGCATAATTGAAGAAAAACAGTCCGGAGAATTTACCATGTCTTATGGCATGGACGGATATCTGTATATAATGCGGGGATATGGCACCATGCCCACAGGAGGATACAGCATAAGGGTAGACAGTCTTGCGGAAACGTCGGATGAGATTTTTTTCCATACTACATTGGTGGGACCGCAGGCATCGGAGCCTGTCAATAAAATGAAGACCTGCCCTTACATAGTTGTCAAAATAGAATATACTGACAAAAAAATTGTGTTTGAATAAGCATAAATGCTTCTGCTTTCTCATATTATTAATTAGAATGAGAAAGTGGGAGTATTTTTTTATGGAATTGATTAAAGATAACTTACATATGAACAAAAGTAAGGGAAAAATGGTATTTTCGGCGACTGTAGACGAAGACTTTACAATCCCTGAGGTTAAGCCCGGCATGGATTATAAAATCAAAGATATGGGAGAGGTGTGTATAGAAAAGGTAAGACCTATGGAAGACAGGGTCAGTATCGGGATGTGTCTGTATTTTGGACTGCTTTATAACAGTGGCGGAAACTGCCAGTCATATTACGGCAAAGCTAATTTTGAAGAGACGGCGGCAATGGCCGGTGTCACGGGTCAGGATATTGTGAGATGCAAAGCTAATCTGATGGATATGAAAATATCCGTGATAAGTTCCCATAAAATCAGCGTCAGGGCAGTAGTCCTTGTCACCGTATCGGCAGAAGAGATATATGACAGGGAAGTAATTAAAAAGATTGAAATGGATAATGTGAGGGATGAGCGGCTTGAAGTCAGGATGATGAAGCTTATCGCCAACAGAAAAGATACTTTTCGTATAAGGGAATCCGTTAATATTAATCAGGGAATGTCAAATATAGGCGAAATAATATGGCAGGAACTGAGGGTAAAAGATTTGTGCTTCACGCCGGCTGACGGCAGGATAGACGTAAAAGGCAATCTGAGCTTTTTCGTGATATATCAGGGCGAAAACGGCGGGGAATTGAATTACTATGACAATGTGGTTCCCTTTAGCGGAAGCCTTGATATAAGCAACGGCAGACAGGAGGATGTATACGATATCAACATAGTTTCCTGCGAAAAGAGCCTTATATCCCGCAATGACGGAAACGGAGAAACAAGAATTTTTGATGGTGAAATTATCATGAGCCTTGATATATGCGGATACAGGAATGAAGATGTAAGTCTTCTGACCGACATATATGCACCCGGATATGAGATTACCCCCAAGACGGAGAAACTGGAATACGAAAGACTTGTAGAAAACAAAGTCGTAGACATAGATATAAATGAAAGAATTAAAAACGAAGACGGCGGGAAGATAATCTATACCTGCGGTGATGTCATTGTAGATGAAATAATACAAAAAGATAATAAAGTTGATATTGAGGGTACGATATCGGTTCAGATAATGATGGAGGATAAAGACGCAATGCCTCCAATCACCGTAAGCCACCATGATATCCCCTTCAGTTATCAGGCCGGTATGGATAAATATGAAAAGGACAGTGAACTTTGTGGAAAAGTGAATAACATATCATTGTACTCCAAAAGGATATCCGATAAGGAAATTTCCGTAAACGGCACAATTAAAATGGGAATCATGGCAAAAAGCACAACAACCACACCGGTGGTAATTAATGCAGATGTGGAAAAGGTTCCGAAAGAAAAATTAAAAAATATCCCCGGCATAACAGGGTATATAGTAAAAGAGGGAGATACCCTGTGGAACATCGCAAAGCGTTTTTATACCACTGCAGACAGCATTATGGAAGCCAATAATCTTGAAAATGACATGATTTATCCGGGAATGAAATTAATAATTCTTAAATTGTATTGCTTTTAATACAGTAACATCATATAATAACAGGTAAGGTGTTTTCTTACCTGTTATTTTACTATGGAGACGAGGTAACAATGAATAGCATAAGTCTTAAAGCATACGCCAAAATTAATCTTGGTCTTGATGTCCTTGGAACGCTTCCTGACGGATATCATGAAGTTAAAATGGTAATGCAGAGCATAAGCCTGTATGATAAGGTTAATATTAAGAAAAATGACTCAGGCACAATCAATGTCAAAACCAATCTTTCATATCTTCCTGTCAACGGAGATAATCTGGTATATAAGGCAGCATACATTATGAAAGAAAAGTATAATATACAGGATGGTTTTGATATAGATTTGTTTAAGTTTATTCCTGTTGCGGCGGGCATGGCAGGCGGCAGTACGGATGCAGCAGCCGTGTTTAAAGGAATTAACATCATGTATAATCTTAATGAAACGGAAGAGGAACTTAAGGAGCTTGGGGTCACGATAGGAGCTGACATACCATACTGCATTATGGGAGGAACAGCGCTTGCGTGCGGAATCGGCGAGAAGCTTACGAGACTTCCGGGATGTCCGAAGTGTTATTTTGTAATCGGAAAGCCGTATGTGAATGTGTCTACAAAATATGTGTATGAGAACCTTGTGTTGGATGAATCCACGGTACATCCCGATACGGATGCGATAATAGATGCCATATCACATGCCAATGTGGCAGGAATTGCGGACAATTTATGTAACGTGCTGGAAACGGTTACCGTGGCTAAATATCCGCAGATTGGTGAGATTAAGAAAGTCATGATTGAAAAAGGAGCGCTTAATTCACTTATGAGCGGCAGCGGTCCTACGGTATTCGGAATATTTACCGATTACGAAAAGGCAAAAGAATGCAATGATTATTTGAGAAAAAGCAGACTGGTCAAGAGTGCTTATGTAGCAGAACCGGTTTCAGCAAGGATGTGTAAGGGACGATGAGATTGGAATTTGAGAAAAACAGTTATGAAAGTATATCACTAAGGGATTCGGTATATCTTACAATAAGAGAAGCAATCCTTAACGGAAAATATCCTCCCAATAAAAGGTTAAGGGAGATACCGTTAGCGGAAGAACTGGGTGTCAGCAGAACTCCGGTAAGAGAGGCAATAAAGAGGCTTGCTGAGGAGCATCTTGTTGTTATAATGCCAAAGTGCGGTGCCAAAGTGGCTGATTATTCGGACAAGGATGTGGCTGACGCTCTGGCGGTACGTCTTGTTATAGAAAATATGGCTGTAAAACTTGCGGCAAGATATATGACAAAAGACCAGGTTATCGAATTAAGAGACATTAACAACGAAATGGAAGAGGCACTGAAGGACAAGGCATTAGCCAAAATAACAGAGGCAGATAAGAGATTTCACAGCAGTATATGTGCGGGAGCCAATAATCAGGTGCTTCAGAAAACAATGGCTATGCTTGATGCGGAAGTTCTCAGGTACAGAGTTGACTACATCAAGGGAATAGAAGATTATATGCAGTTAATTAAGGAGCATAAGGAACTGATTGACGCAATAGATGCAAGAGATGAGGAAAAAGCAGAAGAACTTATGAGCAGACATATCGAGAACCAGAAGAAAAAAGTTCTTGAAGCTCTTGAGTCTGAAAAAGAATAAAATTACAAAATATGGTAATAATCCCAATATAAGTTAAGGAGGATTGTTACCATGGGTAAAAAAATTATAATAATTCCGATAGTTTTCCTGATAGCTGTTCTGGGAATCCGTACATATAATAAAATTGAAGAATATAAAATACAAAAAGAAATCAGCAGTAAAATAATAAGATTTCATGTGCGTGCCAACAGTGACAGTGAGGAGGACCAGAAACTGAAACTGAAAGTCAGGGATGAAGTTATGGCATATCTTGATGAACGTCTTCCAAAGAGCGGTTCCGTAAAGGATGCCAAAGCGGTTCTGAATGACAACATTGAAGAAATTGGGCAGATAGCACTTGCAACAATTCATAAAGAGGGGTATAACTATTCAGTCAGTGTGTATTTTGAAAAAAGTTATTTCCCTATTAAGACATACGGAGATATGGTTTTTCCGGCGGGAAAATATGAAGCGTTCAGAATAGATATCGGAGACAGTGAAGGAAAAAACTGGTGGTGTGTTTTGTTTCCACCTCTTTGTTTTGTGGATTCTACTTATGCGGTAGTTCCGGAAGATACAAAAGATGAGTTCAGAAATGTATTATCTAATGAGGCTTATTTTGCCATTACAATGTCTGAACCTGATAATAATTATGTGATAAGGTTCAAATATCTGACATTTTTAAATAAGCTGTTGGATTGAACCGGGAAGGAAATTATAATGAAAAAGATTAAAGTGGCAGTTTTATTCGGAGGACAGTCATCAGAGCATGATATATCATGTATATCTGCGACTACTGTGATTGAAAGCATAGACAGGGAAAAATATGACGTAATAACGGTAGGCATTACCAAAGACGGCAGATGGATTAAGACCGACAATGTGGAGGATATTAAAAGCGGAAAATGGAGAGAGGGAAAGGTAACAATGATACTTTCTCCTGACAGATTACATAAGGGATTTGTTGAAATTGAAGACGGTAAGGCAGAGGTTACGGAAGTGGATGTTGTATTTCCTGTACTTCACGGCTTATACGGAGAAGACGGTACAATCCAGGGAATACTTGAACTTGCGGGAATACCATACGTCGGATGCGGTGTGGTTGCCTCAGCAGTATCCATGGATAAACTTTTTACCAAAAAGATTGTTGACGGTCTTAAGGATGTAAGACAGGCAAAATATGTTCCTGTAAGAAGATATGAATTAAAGGAAATGGATAAGGTTCTTGACGGAATAGAGGAAAGGCTTCCATATCCTGTATTTGTAAAGCCAAGCAATGCCGGCTCTTCTAAGGGCGTTTCCAAGGCAGGGGACAGGGCAGGACTTGAGAAAGCATTAAGACTTGCGGCAGAACATGATGAAAAGATTCTTGTGGAAGAGACTATCGTAGGACGTGAAATAGAATGTGCGGTTCTCGGAACATCGGATGTAAAGGCTTCCGGAGTAGGAGAAATTCTTGCAGCGGATTCAGCAGCTTTTTATGATTTTGATGCAAAATATAACAATGCAGAATCTAAGACAGTTATAAATCCCGAATTACCTGACGGCAAAACAGATGAGGTAAGAAACGATGCGGTCAGAATATTTAAGGCAGTAGACGGCTTCGGACTTTCAAGAGTTGATTTCTTTATTGAGAATGGAACTAACGATGTGGTATTTAACGAAATCAATACAATGCCGGGATTTACCTCAATCAGCATGTACCCAATGCTTTGGGCAGACAGAGGAATAGAGAAAAAAGAGCTTGTTGATGAACTCATAAATGAGGCATTCACAAGACATAAGATATAGGAATAAGAAATGACTAATAAAGTAAGAGTGAGAATTGAAGGACTTCACACCGTAGTAATGGATGTGGAGTCCGACAACGTGGAATTAATAACCTTTGGCAAGTATGCCAAAAAGGGTGGAAAACACTACATAAAATACGATGAGTTAGATGAAAATTCAGATAAGGTAGTTAAGAACCTTTTAAAGATATCCGAGAACGAGGTAGAACTTGTATCAAGAGGCAGCAAATCCTCCCATATGTATTTTGCAAAGGGCAAGAAAAATTACAGTTTTTACAGAACTCCGTTTGGGGAAATGAATGTTGCGGTGGATACCTACTCAATGGATTTCAGAGAAGAAGAGGATTACCTTGAGGTAACCTTGGAGTACGGACTTGAAGTAAACAGAGAGCATGTATCGGAGTGCGCCGTAAAGATATGTATTGAAGCGGTAGAAGAATAGCGGTGAGGAGATTGGATGAGTATATACAGGGGTGCAATAGTTGAAAAAAATGGTGTAGCCATATCATTCTGAGGCTACACCATTTTTCTTAAAATATTATTACTTCGATTTCTTAGCCGCTTTAGCTTTAGCACGCTGTTCTTTCTTGGTTAATGGCTTAGGTTCAACCTTACCGCGGATGTACTTGATTTCGGTGATGTAAATACCGCTTACGGCAACTTTAACTTCTGTCTTGAGCGGAAGTGCATCAAACACCTTAACATCAGCTATAAGTGTCATTACCTTAGGACCGACCTTAGCTTTTACAAGGGGCAGCTTTGCAAACCGCATGTACTTTGGAATCTGCTCGGCTACAACCTTTGGAAGTGTTGCGTCTTTAACTTTCATTTTTTTCTTGTCAATGACAAGCATTGATATAATCTGTGAAGCAGCTTCAATATCTGCCTGTGAAGCCTGCTGTTTCTTCTGCATCTTTCTACCGATGATAATTAATGCTATAAGAATTCCGATTATTACGGCCAGAACAATTATAATTACTCTTACCCAGACTGGCATTACTCATATCCTCCTAGTAATATCTTTAAATCGCATATTATTGTAACATTATTTTGAACTATAGACAAGGATTTATTAAACCAGTTCTTCATTTTTTAATTGAATTTCGTTAATTATGTCTCTTACATAGTTACCAATAAATTTTCTTTCCTCTTTTGGAAGGGATTTAATGTCAATAGGTTCGCCGAATTCGATAATGGTATGTGCTTTTTTGATTCTCGGAAACTGATTTTCAAAACAGGCTCTTGTATTATTCTGGACCATGGGAATGATTTTGCATCCGGTCTTTTCGGCAAATTTGAAACTTCCTTCCTTAAATGGGAGCAGGTCCAGGGTATGGCTCGTGGTTCCTTCCGGGAAAATAACGATTGATATTCCTTTTTTAATATAATCGATTCCCTCAAGAATTGTTTTAAGACCTTCCCTTGTATCATTTCTGTCAAGAAAGAGACAGTACAGATTACGCATCCACCAGCTTATTACAGGTACTTTCTTAAGTTCTTTTTTTGCAACAAAGCCCGTTAATCCCGGCATAAGGGAGTATGAAATTACAATATCAAAGTAGCTTTTGTGGTTACCTACAAAAAGAACAGGCTCATCCTTTGGAATTCTGTCATAGCCAATAACGGTTGTTTTGGTTCCGGAAAGGAATCTTACGACCTTAAAAGAGTTCTTTACGATGAAAAGAGAACTTTTGTCCTTGGCTTTTTTGTTGAATTTACCAATCAGCCATACAGCAGGGTATAAAATAAGGCTGATTATTGAATATAAAAGTAAAAAAATTGCCACCAATATTATTCTGATCATTAATTTTCTCCATTCAGATAAAATTTTATATACAATAGTATACAACATTTTGGGAAATAAGAAAGATAAAATATTAAAAAAACAATGCCAAGTAAGAATTGACATTTATTTTCTCACTGACTATAATTATGGAGAGTAATAAGGCTGTGATGGAGACAGTAGTTATATTCCGAAAATAACAGAGAGCCGCGATTGCTGTGATGCGGTATGATTAGGATTTTAACGAATATCACTCCGGAGCTTCTATCTGAAAGTATATACGAGTAAGAGATGACGGATTTCTCCCGTTACAGAGAACGCATATGTTGGTATGTCGGTATTAGAACATTATTGATTGTAATGAAGTTGAGGACCTCTGCCAATTTAATGGCGGAGGTCATTTTAATTATTTTTGAAAGGAAGTTTAATAGTATGTACGAAAAAGTATCTACTGACCTTAACCTGGTTCAGAGAGAAAAACAGGTTGAAAAGTTCTGGAAAGACCACGATATTTTTAAAAAAAGCATGAAATTAAGAGAAGGATGTCCAACATATACATTCTATGACGGACCACCAACAGCTAACGGTAAGCCTCATATCGGACACGTTCTTACCCGTGTAATCAAGGATATGATTCCGCGATACAGAACAATGAAAGGCTATATGGTTCCTCGTAAGGCAGGATGGGATACACACGGACTCCCTGTTGAACTTGAAGTTGAGAAAATGCTTGGACTTGACGGTAAGGAACAGATTGAAAAGTATGGTCTTGAACCGTTTATCGAGCATTGCAAGGAAAGTGTATGGAAATACAAAGGAATGTGGGAAGATTTTTCAGGTACAGTCGGATTCTGGGCTGACATGGATAACCCATATGTAACATACCACAATGATTTCATCGAATCAGAATGGTGGGCACTGAAAGAAATATGGAATAAGAAACTTTTATACAAGGGATTTAAGATTGTCCCATATTGTCCAAGATGCGGAACTCCTCTTTCATCACATGAGGTAGCCCAGGGATATAAGGCAGTGAAAGAACGTTCCGCAGTTGTACGTTTTAAGGTTGTAGGTGAGGACGCATATTTCCTTGCATGGACAACAACACCTTGGACATTGCCAAGCAACGTGGCACTTTGCGTTAATCCTGACGAGACATACTGTAAGGTCAAGGCAGCAGACGGACGCACATATTATATGGCAGAAGCACTTCTTGACAAGGTCCTTTCAGGAATTGAGAGAGAAGAAGGAACTCCTGCTTACGAAGTTCTTGAGACATATAAAGGAAAAGATCTTGAATATAAAGAATATGAACCTCTTTACGCATGTGCCGGAGAAGCGGCTGCAAAGCAGCACAAGAAGGGACATTTTGTTACATGTGATACTTATGTAACTATGTCAGACGGTACAGGTATCGTTCATATTGCACCTGCATTCGGTGAAGACGATGCAAAGGTGGGACGTAAATATGACCTTCCTTTTGTACAGTTTGTAAATGGCAAGGGTGAATTAACGGAAGAGACTCCTTATGCCGGACTTTTCGTTAAGAAAGCAGACCCTGAAGTGTTAAAAGATCTTGATGCCGAGGGCAAGCTTTTTGATGCACCTAAGTTTGAACATGATTATCCATTCTGCTGGAGATGTGACACCCCTCTTATCTACTATGCAAGAGAATCATGGTTTATTAAGATGACAGCAGTTAAGGATGACCTTATCCGTAACAATAATACAATTAACTGGATTCCTGAGACTATCGGAACAGGACGTTTCGGAGCATGGCTTGAAAACGTACAGGACTGGGGTATCAGCCGTAACAGATATTGGGGCACACCTCTTAATATCTGGCAGTGTGACAAGTGCGGTAAGATGCATTCAATCGGAAGTATTGCAGAGCTTAAAGAACTTTCCGATAACTGCCCTGATGATATTGAGCTTCACAGACCATACATTGATGCAGTTACTTTCCCATGTGAATGTGGCGGCACAATGAAGAGAGTTCCTGAAGTAATTGACTGCTGGTTCGATTCGGGTGCAATGCCATTCGCACAGCATCATTATCCATTTGAAAACAAGGATCTTTTTGAAGCACAGTTCCCTGCAGACTTTATTTCAGAAGCTGTTGACCAGACAAGAGGATGGTTCTATTCATTACTTGCGGAATCAACACTTTTATTTAACAAAGCACCTTACAGGAATGTAATCGTTCTCGGACATGTACAGGATGAGAACGGACAGAAGATGAGTAAGTCAAAGGGTAATGCGGTAGATCCGTTTGATGCTTTACAGACTCACGGAGCAGATGCGATAAGATGGTATTTCTATTCTAATTCGGCACCATGGCTTCCTAACCGTTTCTACGACAAAGCAGTTACGGAAGGACAGAGAAAGTTCCTCGGAACAATCTGGAATACTTACGCATTTTTCGTACTTTATGCGAATATCGATAATTTTGACGCAACAAAATATAAGCTTGAATATGATAAATTATCTGTAATGGATAAGTGGATTCTTTCAAAGGTTAATTCACTTGTTAAATCAGTTGATGCCTATCTTAATGATTACAAGATTCCTGAAACAACAAGAGTTCTTGAAGAGTTCGTTGATGACCTTAGTAACTGGTATGTAAGACGTTCAAGAGAAAGATTCTGGGCAAAAGGAATGGAACAGGATAAAATCAATGCCTACATGACATTATATACATCCCTTGTAACACTTTGTAAGGTTGCCGCACCAATGATTCCTTTTATGACGGAAGAGATTTATCTCAACATCGTTGCCGGAATAGATAAGACAGCACCGGAAAGCATACATCTTTGTGATTTCCCTGTTGCCAACGAAGCATATATAGACAAAGAACTTGAAGCCAATATGGATGAAGTTTTACGAATCGTTGTTGTGGGAAGAGCATGTCGTAACGCAGCTAACATTAAGAACAGACAGCCTATAGGTAAGATGTACGTTAAGGCTGAAGCAGAACTTTCCGATTTCTACAAGGAAATCATTGAAGACGAACTTAATGTCAAAGAAGTGGAGTTTACAAATGATGTAAGAGCCTACAGCTCATACAGCTTCAAACCACAGCTTAAGACAGTAGGACCTAAGTATGGCAGACTCCTTGGAAAAATTAAGCAGGCATTATCGGAAGTTGACGGAAATACTGCGATGGATGAATTAAATGAAAAAGGACAGCTTACATTTGATTTTGACGGTGAGACAGTTGAACTTACAAAAGATGATTTATTAATTGAAATTGCACAGACAGAAGGCTTTGAGTCAGGTAATGACGGAGATATAACAGTTGTACTTGATACCAATCTTACGCCTGAACTCATTGAGGAAGGATTTATGAGAGAAATTATAAGCAAGATCCAGACAATGAGAAAAGAAGCAGGATTTGAAGTCATGGATAAGATAACTGTATATTCCGACGGAAACGACAAGATTGCAGAGCTTATTTCAAAGAATGAAGACACGGTTAAAAATGATGTACTTGCTACGGAAATTGTCACAGGTAAAATTGAAGGCTATTCTAAAGAGTGGAATATCAATGGAGAGAATGTAACTTTCGGTGTTAAAAAGAATCAGTAAAGGTACAAGGATGGAGTTTTAAATGAGTGAATTTGAATTTGACAAAGAAGAATTTAAAAAAAATGTAGTTAATGCTGTTAAGAGCAGATATCGTAAGACCATTGATGAAGCAGATAAACAGCAGGTATTTCAGGCAGTTGCTTATACGGTCAAGGATTATATAATTGACCGTTGGATTGCAACACATAAGGAATTCGAGAAACAGGACGCAAAGACAGTATATTATATGTCAATGGAATTCCTCATGGGCCGTGCACTCGGTAATAACATGATTAACCTTACATGCTATAAAGGTGTTAAGGAAGCTCTTGATGAACTGGGGTTTGATCTTAATGCCATTGAGGATGAAGAGCCTGATGCTGCATTGGGAAACGGAGGACTCGGAAGACTTGCAGCATGCTTTCTTGATTCGTTATCATCTCTCGGATACCCTGCTTACGGCTGTGGAATCAGATACAGATACGGAATGTTTGCACAGAAAATTGTAGACGGTTATCAGAAAGAAATTCCTGATGACTGGCTTCGTGACGGCAATCCATTTGAAATCAAGAGACCTGAATATGCGGTTACCGTAAAATTCGGCGGCTATGTAAGATCTTATACAGATGCAGACTATCATGAACATTACGTTCAGGAAGCATACCAGAGTGTAAGGGCAGTGCCTTATGACCTTCCTGTTGTAGGTTACAACAATAATGTTGTAAATACGTTAAGAATATGGGATGCGGAGCCAATCCAGCAGTTTAACCTGGATGAATTTGACAAAGGTGATTATCAGAAAGCGGTTGAGCAGGAAAATCTCGCAAAGAATATCTGCGAAGTCCTTTATCCTTGTGATGACCATTATGCAGGAAAGGAATTAAGACTTAAACAGCAGTATTTCTTCGTATCCGCAAGTGTACAGAGTGCAGTTGCCAAGTACAAAAAGAACCATGATGACATAAGGAAACTTCATGAAAAAGTATGTTTTCAGTTAAATGATACACATCCTACCGTAACAGTAGCGGAACTTATGAGAATACTTATGGATGAAAAGGGTCTTTCATGGGATGAAGCATGGGGCGTTACTACAAAATGCTGTGCTTACACTAACCATACAATTATGGCTGAAGCACTTGAAAAGTGGCCTATTGACCTTTTTCAGAAATTACTTCCAAGAATTTATCAGATTATAGAAGAAATCAACAGAAGATTTGTAAATGAAGTAAAACGTATGTATCCTGACAATCAGGAAAAAATCGCAAAAATGGCTATTTTATATGATGGACAGGTTAAAATGGCTAACCTTGCTATCGTTGCAGGATATTCTGTAAACGGTGTTGCGGCACTTCATACAGAAATTCTTGAAAAACAGGAACTTAAAGATTTCTATGAAATGATGCCTGAGAAATTTAATAACAAGACTAACGGTATTACACAGAGAAGATTCCTTCTCCACGGCAATCCATTGCTTGCAGACTGGGTAACAGACAAAATCGGCGACGGCTGGATAACAGATCTTCCAAAGATATCAGGGCTTGTGAAATACGCCGATGATGAAAAGAGCCGTAAAGAGTTCATGCAGATTAAGCGAGAGAACAAAGTACGTCTTGCAAAGTATATTAAAGAACATAATGATGTAGAAGTTAATCCGGATTCAATTTTTGACGTGCAGGTAAAACGACTTCACGAATATAAGAGACAGCTGCTTAACATTCTTCATGTTATGTACCTTTATAATAAGATAAAGGCTAACCCTGATATGGATTTTACACCAAGAACATTTATTTTCGGTGCTAAAGCAGCAGCAGGCTACAGAAGAGCCAAATTAACAATTAAACTTATCAATTCCGTTTCAGATGTTATTAATAACGATAAGTCTATTAACGGCAAACTTAAAGTTGTATTTATAGAGAACTACAGAGTATCCAATGCAGAAATTATTTTTGCTGCAGCAGATGTAAGCGAACAGATATCTACCGCAAGTAAGGAGGCATCGGGAACCGGCAATATGAAATTCATGTTAAACGGTGCCATGACACTCGGTACAATGGATGGTGCCAACGTTGAAATCGTTAAAGAAGTCGGTGAAGAAAATGCTGTTATATTCGGTCTTAGTGCAGACGAAGTAATAGAATATGAGCTGAACGGCGGATATAATCCTTTGGACATATACAATTCCGACGAAGAAATAAGAAGGGTGCTTAACCAGCTTGTAGACGGAACATATTCACCTGCTGACCATGAATTATTCAGGGATTTGTATAATGCACTTCTCTATGACGGAGTGGCAGACCGATATTTTATATTAAAAGATTTCCGTTCCTACGCAGAAGCACAGGAAAAGATAGAAGCAAAATATCGTGATAAAGACGGATGGGCAAAATCGGTTATGCTTAATACCGCCCGTTCGGGAAAATTCTCATCAGACAGAACTATCGAAGAGTATGTAAGAGATATCTGGCATCTTGAAAAAGTTAAAGTAGAATTATAATCATAACAATTATAAGAACATAGTCTCATGAGTGGCACTTTTAAGCCATTTGTGGGACTTTTTCTTTTATTTTAAAATAAGATGTGTTACAATAACGGGAAAAGGCCTTGCAGGATCCAGGGCTGTGGGAGGAAATTATTTGAAGAAAAGGTTTATAATAATATTAGCCGTAATATCACTTGCTTTTTTTGTCATATCATATTTATTGCCACAGAGAATAGGTGGTACAGACTATACAGGTGTATATACGGATGCAGGATTATAGGGAACACAGGAAAATGTTGAAGTTAAAAAAGTCGGCAAAATCTATGTACTTCGTATAAAACCGCCTATAGGTGATGCTGAATATGTTAATGTGGAGTTTTCTCCTGACAAACCGGGTGAAATGATTCAGATAGATGATCACAGCCTGTGCAGGGTATATATGTTTAATAATTCTATGTGTATTCAGACCTATATAATGTATGAAGGAGATTATTATAACGGTGCAGCAGGTGAACTTGAAAATTCTTATTCTTCAGGTGAGTACGAATTATATAGTTTGGCCTATATGGTAAAAATGAATTCCACAGACCGGCAGAATAATAACTATATGAGATATGTGCTTCGTATAGTGGCAGTTATTATATTTGCCGTCCTGTCGGTTATTTTGATATTTAACAAAATAAAAGCTGCCCCCGTTATCGGTATGGCAGTAATGTCTGCTGTTATATTGACAGGTTTTGTATATGATTTTTCCGTAAAATTGTATGAAGGCAGATATGAAGCAGAGGACAGTATCACCAAAAGCTATTTAAATGATCTGGATGACGTAAACCGTTTATATTGCATGGATATCGTAAAGGCAGACAGAACCGGCAACAAATACTACATAGTTATGTTTAATACGAGCAGAAGTTTTCCGGACATATATGTTGCCCATACAAAAGACGGTGAGTTAATTACGGATACAGAAGTGGAATATGGATTTGCGGATTTTAATACATACAGAATTACAAGAAAATTCGGGAAATACCATATGTATTGGAAAGCCGGTGACGAATGGTTTACAATGAGAATAGACAAGAAATATGAGAAAGGTTTTGCGGTAAGACATATTACGGAATACATTGCAGCAGGACTTTTGGGAATATATTTCTTTATATTTATAAAATTACATACTAAAGCCAGAAAAGAAAAAGAAGAAGAAAAACAATACGGAATATTTGGCAGATACAGATGTACGGAGGTCAGCCATCTTAACGAAATTTATGAAGATTTTGCAAAACACCTCACAGAAAATGTAGCCGATACCGAAATAATCATAATGCCGGATTCTTTTGAAATATTCGGAAATAGATATGATAATGTAAAATATGAGTTTTTGGACAGTAAGAAACATTATGAAATACCTGAAATCAAAGGCAAAAAAACAGAGATTAAGATTGTATGTGGTGATGAGATTTTTTACTATGTGAAAACAGCTAAAGAAATATTGTTTGTAAATACTTTGAACGGCAATGTTCTTTTATTAATCAAAGCATTGCAGGAGGAAAAAAGCTATGGCAGCTGATAATTGCGAGATGTGCGGATATTTAGAGTACAATGAAGAGCTGGAATATTATGAATGTACAATGAATCTTGATGAAGACGAGATGTATAATTTTATTACCGGCAACAGCAGGGAATGTCCGTATTTTCAATATAGAGATGAATACAGAGTTGTTAGAAAACAGATGTAATATTAATGGAGGATATTATGGCAATTAAAGGAACAGAATTATTTGTAAAAGCCCTTAGGGCAGAGGGGGTAGATACCGTATTCGGCTATCCCGGAGGAATGGCGATAGATTTATTTGATGCTTTATATTCGGCAAATGATATTGATGTAATTCTTCCAAGACACGAACAGGCACTTATACATGAGGCTGACGGTTATGCGAGGGCAACGGGAAAAGTCGGTGTATGCCTTGTAACCAGCGGCCCGGGTGCAACCAATCTTGTTACAGGTATTGCAACCGCCAATTTTGACAGTGTTCCCCTTGTGTGTTTTACAGGACAGGTATCAAGGGATTTAATCGGAAATGACGCTTTTCAGGAAGTAGACATCGTAGGTGTAACGAGAAATATATGTAAATATGCAGTTACCGTAAGAGACAGAAATGAACTTCCAACCATAATCAAGAAGGCTTTTTATATTGCAAGAACAGGAAAACCGGGTCCGGTTGTTATAGATATACCTAAGGATATACAGACAGCAATGGGTAATGAAGAATATCCGGAGGAAATTGCTATACGAGGCTACAAACCTGCCAGCGGGGTTCATGCCGGACAGATTAAAAAGGCAATGTCAATGCTTAAGAGTGCAAAAAAACCTGTTATTCTTGTAGGCGGCGGTGTGAGAATTGCAGGGGCCGAAGAAGTTCTTACAGAATTTGCCGAGAAGATGAATATTCCGGTTATTACAACAATAATGGGAAAAGGTGCGATGTCAAGCAATCACAGACTTTATGTGGGTAATATCGGAATGTATGGAAATTACGCTTCCAATATGGCTGTCAGCGAATGTGATGTTTTACTTGCCATCGGAGTGAGATTCAGTGACAGAATCACAGGAACAATCGAAGATTTTGCCAAAAATGCAAAGATTATCCATGTTGATATAGATACAGCCTCAATTTCAAGAAATATTGTGGTTAATATTCCTATTGTTGCCGATGCCAAACTTGCAATAGAAGAGATGCTTAAAAGTGCGGTTGAGGGTAAACATGATGCATGGATTGATAAACTCAGTGATTGGAAGGACAAAATGCCTATAACAATGAAGAATTATGAAGGCATGACCCCTGAAATGATTATAGATGCAATCAACCGTAAATTTCCTGAAGCTACAGTTACAACCGACGTAGGACAGAACCAGTTATGGACAACACAGTACCTCAAAATGGACGGCAGACGTAAATTCATAACATCCGGGGGCCTCGGCACAATGGGTTATGGACTTCCTGCAGCAATCGGAGCATACCTTGGACAGGAAAAAGGACCTGTTATCTGCATAAGCGGTGACGGTGGAGTACAGATGAATATTCAGGAGCTTGCGACAGCTTCACTTCTTGATGTTCCTGTCATACTCTGTATTATCAACAATACATATCTTGGTAATGTTAAGCAGATGCAGAAGATGTTTTATGATAAAAGATATTCAAGCACCTGTTTAAGATACAGCAGAAGCTGTAACAGACAGTGCCAGATAGACGGAACCTGCACAGGCAAACAGTATGTACCGGATTTCGTAAAACTTGCCGAGAGTTACAATGCACTTGGAATCAGGGTTACGGATGAAAAAGATATTGATGAAGCCTTTGACAGGGCAGCAGCTAATGTAAACAGACCAACGGTTATTGAGTTTATGATAAGTTGTGAACTGGACGTATATCCGATGGTTCCGGGCGGAAAAGCATTAACGGATATGTTATTTGGTTAGGAGGCAGACATGGATAAACTTAAAAAAAGATGGATTTCAATATATGTAGAAAATGAAATAGGTGTACTTGCTAGAATTTCAGGACTTTTTTCCGGAAAATCCTACAATATTGATACACTTACCGTAGGAGTTACCGAGGACCCTACCATGTCAAGAATGACAATAGGAGTTACAAGTGATGATAAGACCTTTGAGCAGATAAAAAAACAGCTTAACAGAAGTGTTGAAGTTGTAAAGGTTATTGATTTTACGGATGCCAAGCTTCATATGAAGGAATTAATGTTTATCAAAATTAATTCCTGCAATGAAAAAGACAAAGCTGAAGCTTTCAGAATTGCGTCGGTATACGGCGTAACCGTAGAAGATTACAACCGTAATACGGTGCTTTTACAGTGTACACAGACAGAAGATAAGAATAATGACCTCATCACACTTTTAAGAGAGACTTTCGGTTACAGACTTGAAGTGGTAAGAGGCGGAGCCGTTGCCATCGAAGCCGTATCTTATTCTGACAGGTAATTACTTGAAAGTTTTGGAAAGACTGTTGGTATACCATATTGTAAAAAGCATGTATACAGCGGTTATTCCAAACCATACGGCGGTAATTGCTTTATGAATGTTAAAAAATCTGAGAATACTTAACGGAGTCCAAACGGATAATACAATCAGGTTAATTCTGAGAAGTATTTTGCCGTCAGGGGCTCCTTTTTTTATCTGTTTGACAGAAAGGGCAATCTGGGCTGCCAAAAGGATTGCCATAAGAACAGTAACTATAATTTCCATTAATTTTTTCCTTTACTGATTGCAGCAAATAATTGTCTGCTTAATTCTATTTCTCCCACATCACTGTTTAAAAATTCGATAGTCCCTTTTGAAACGGAATGGGAAACTATGCTATGCATGGTAAGCTGGTGTAAGGTTTCCCTTGCAGTTCCGTTGCCTCCGTCATAGACAGCGGGAGTGTATTGAAGTGCCTCAAGAATCTGTCTTTTAACAAAGGGATAGTGGGTACACCCGAGAACTACGGCATCCACGGGATTATCTATGTATTCGTGCAAAAGATTTTTAAGATAATCCATAAATTCCTGCGAATCTGTAAGTCCTTTTTCAACTGCCTCAACGATGCCGGGAGCTTCAAGCGTAAAAATATCGGCAAGGTCTTTATAGCGGGTCATCAGATTAAGAAATTTGGATTGGTTCAACGTTATGTGAGTAGCCAGCACCAGAATACGCTTTCCGGGATTATCAAGAGCCGCAGGTTTAAGTGCAGGTTCAATGCCGATTACGGGAATCGCCGGGTACATATTACGGATTCTCGATACTGCGGCAACCGTTGCCGTATTGCAGGCAATTACAAGACATTTACAGCCTTTTGCTATAAGCATATCCGCTGTGTGGATTGTAAGTTCTGCTACTTTATCCAAAGGCTTTGTACCATAAGGTGCATTAGCCGAATCACCAAAATATATAAAATTTTCATAAGGCATAAGCTTCACAAGCTCCGATAACACGCTTATTCCGCCAACGCCCGAATCAAAAACACCAACAGGTCTGGTATTAGGTTCCATTACAATAACTCCTAGATATTAATGATGTATACGAATTGCTCCATTGCTACGCAATTATCGCAATTAAGACTTATTGACACTTTATATCATACTATATTTTATTAAAAAAGTGAATAAAGCACTTTTTTTTGGTAATTATATGTGTAGATAAATTTCAAATTGTGTTTGCGGCACAGATGGAGGTAACAATGAATAAGAAAAGAAAAAAACCTGACGGAGAAAAAATTTTTTCCATCGTTGCAAGTCTTGCTATTGTTATTGCACTTGTTGCGGGAATTATTTCCATAGTGAGAAGTAATACAAGACAGGATAAAAAAAAGAATTATATTGATTTGAATGTTGCGGAAAAAGAAACAACAACGGAACATAAAGAACCACAGACAACTGTTGAGCAGGTTACAGAAAAAATTGTAGAGATAGAGACAACCACAGAAGATACAAAACAGGTTGACGCACCGGTTATAAATGAAGATGATACGGAGGCTGTCAACGGCATAACATACTCCTTTAATGAAAACAGCGTAATTAAGTGGCCTTTGAAGGGGGACATTGTTCTCGGTTTTAATATGGATAATACAATTTATTTCCCAACGCTTGATGTATACAGATGCAACCCTGCAATTATGATAAATGCCACAGAGGGTGAAGATGTCAGGTCAGGAGTCAAAGGCGTTGTTACGCAGGTGTATTCTGACAATGAAACGGGTACCACAATGAAGATTTTGGCAGGCGACGGATATGAAATTACTTACGGACAGTTAAAAGATATAGCGGTTGGAATAGGTGATAACCTGGACGAAAATACAGTTATAGGTAAAGTTGCGGCACCAACCAAATATTATACCAAAGAGGGAAGCAACCTATATATGATGCTTACAAAAGACGGAATGGCTTTAGACCCAATGCTATTTCTTGAGGAAGAACAGTAAATAATCACACCCTTGACTGAAGATGTGGATATTCTGCAGTCAGGGGTATTTTTATTTAAAAAATAATGCAATATTTTATGATATATGGTACAATAATCAATAATTATATGCGGAGGAATATGGATGAAAAGAATAGCTTATGTGTCGGATGCGTGGCACGGATATGTATCGTATGTTATGCCGAAAGCTTTGCTGGATTCATTTTCTGATTACGAGGAGGATGTAATCCTTTGTCACTTTAACAGCTTCGGAAGCTGGAGCAGGAATGAGAAAAATAACGCAGGAGAATATGGGATATATGATCTCCCTGATTTTACAGGTTTTGATGGAATTGTATTGGATATAAATACCATAGTAGATATGGCTCAGGTTGAGAAACTTGTGCGGGTTGTAAAATCCGCCAATATACCTACAATTACGATAGGATTTGAGGTTGATGGATTTTATTATGCGGGAATAGATAATGAAAAGCCTATTTATGAGATAATGGAACATTTATATAGTGTGCATGGCTGCAGGAGTTTTGTGTTTGCAGGAGGTCCGCTTTCTAATAGTGAAAATTCACTCCGTTTACAGGCGTATAACGAATATCTTGCATTAAGAGGTCTTAGCAATAAGGATAATCCTGTTCTCATAGGTAACTTTGATTTTATGACAGGCTGCAGGCATTTTGAGACAATTGTGGAAAAACATATTCCTATCCCGGATGCTTTTGTATGTACCAATGACAATATTGCGGCAGGACTTATAAGTCAGGCACAGAAGTATGGTTACAGTGTACCTGAAGATTTTCTTGTAACGGGATTTGATAATCTTGATAAAGCATTATTTTTTGAACCACAGGTGACCACTGTGGGCCATAAAAGAGAAAAAGTAGGAGAAGTAAGTGCAAAGATATTAAAGGATGTATGGGCAGGCAAGGATGTACCGGTACATAATTTTACAGATGTGTATTATTTTTTCACAGAAAGCTGTGGCTGTCCTCAGAGAGATGATGTTGATTACAGAGATTATTCATGCAGTAGAATCATTTCGGCAGTACAAAAAGAAGTAAACGAATCCCACTTATTTGAACTTGAAGGTGCACTTTCGGAATGTGAGGAATTTGATGAGATTTTTGAAAAGACCGGAGAATTCTTTAAGCATATGGAATGTGATGAAGTGTACTTTTTTGTGGATGACAGATTGTACAATGCGGATCCGCTGACGGAATTTCCTAAGAATGAATATGACTGGAAACATCTTAAAATGGTATATGCACTTGAAGACAAAATTAAGTCCAGATATAAGAGCTGCATAGATATTATCGGACATCTGGAGCGTGAAGGACGTAATAATTATTACTTTTTTTCACCAATTCATTTCGGCGATTATACAGTAGGATTTTCAATACTGAAAAATGCAGGTTTTATAGGCGAAGAATCTTATTTTTACGATGTACACAGTACAATTGTCAAGACGCTTAATAACCTTTTCAGTAAAAAACAGCTTGAAAATGCCAACGAACATCTTAAAGAAATATATCTCAAAGATATTCTTACAGGTGTATATAACAGAGTTGCGTTTACACAAAAAATTATTCCAAAGCTGACTTCCTACCACAAAAAAGGGGTGGAATGTGTAATAGCATTTTCAGATACGGATAATTTCAAAACTATTAATGATAAATTCGGACATAGTTACGGTGACAGGGTTTTAAGGATTATCGGAACTACCCTCTCAAAACTTTGTCCGCCTAAAGGCATTGTATGCAGATTCGGCGGAGATGAATTTGTTGTATTTTTCCCTGTTACGGACGGTGTTTCAATGGAAAAATTTAAAGATAATGTGCTTCAGACGCTTGCAAATGACAACATTTCGATAAGTATGGGAATTGTTAAGACTAATCCTTCTTCAGCAAAATCTTTTGATGAATACATATCCGAAGCAGACCAAATGATGTACGAAGAAAAGAAAAGAAAGAAGACAGAAAACAGAAATGAAACTGACAACGCTGTGTTACATAGAGAAGAATAATGAATATCTAATGCTCCATCGTGTCAAAAAGGAAAATGACGTTAACCATGACAAATGGATAGGAGTTGGCGGTAAATTCGAGGAAAATGAGACACCTGAGGAATGCCTGCTGCGGGAAGTGTATGAAGAGACAGGATTTACATTGACCGGATACAGATACAGAGGACTTGTGGTTTTTATATCAGACCGGTGGGAAACAGAGTATATGCATCTTTTCACAGCAGATAAGTTTACAGGAGATATGATTGAGTGTAATGAAGGAGATCTTTTGTGGGTACCTAAGGATGAGATATATAATCTTAGACTTTGGGAGGGCGACAAAATCTTTTTCAGGCTGTTAGATGAGAATCTGAAATATTTTACCCTCAAATTAAGATATGAAGGTGAAAAACTTGTTGAAAAGACAATTACAAGGTATTAAAGAAAGTGAGTGTATTACAAGTGAAAACAAAGGCATTATGTATGATGGTAATAGCAGCTCTGTTAGTTGGGGCGTGTTTTGCGGGATGTTCAATGTCTCAGGGCAGTAACAGTCTGCTTGGCAATGGAAGCAGCAATGAGTCCGAGTCTTATGCTGAACATCTTGAAAATAATAATATTTCCGTGGCTGGTAATCTTGGAACAGCGGAAAGTGTTAATGTTGATAAAATCACAAGCAAAAAAGAGATATATTCAAAGGTCCGCTCTCTTGTGTACAATGATAAAGTTGTCTATATCGAATTGTGCTACATAAATCTTTATGACAAATCCGGTAATAAAGTACAGCAGGAGGGAGAAGTTTCTTTTCAGGTTAAAATGTCTGATACAATGACAAATGCCGGCGGAGATACATATGATTTGTATTATTATGACTCCAGTGACAACAAAATTACAGCTGTAGATTCAGAAGTAGATGGTAACACAATCTCTTTTAAGAGTGACCGTATAGGCTTCTTTGTTATTGTTAATGTAAATAATTCCGGAAAACCTATTGTTAAGCCTTCTGAACCGGTTGATGATCCTTCGGAAGAGACTTCGGGGGGCAGTGAGAATAAGACAGACCATTCTGGTGAACAGCCTACTACACCGGCAGCAGTTAAGCCCGTAGTACCTGCAACTACGCCTGCATCACAGCCTTCAGTACAGCCAACAACCCCTGCGGTACAGCATCCAACTACATCTACTCCGATTAATGCAGCTACGACAGCCGGACCTAATATTACCAAACCGACAGATGCTGTTTCCATGCCTCCTGCATCAGGCAATAAGGAAAAGCCTAATCTGAATATAAATTGTCCAAAAAAATCTAACGGAAACTGCAATAAATTTTCTGTTACTATTACTAATAGGGGAAATTCTACTCTCAGAATCCTTACAGAGAACGCAATGTTGTATAATCCTAACTATGGTTCGGAATATGATAGAAATCTTAATCTCACTGATAATAACGGTATGCCAAGGACTTATGTTGATATTGAACCGGGAGGAGCTGCACCTGTGCATTTTGCCGTTTTAGGAAATCATACATGGTACACGTCAAAATCCGTTATTGAATTTGAAATGTATTATGACGGGGTAAAATACCTTGTCACTACGGGATATGCAAAGGGCGGAACCGATTATTCGGTGATTGGATAAAAGTATATTCCTGTTTTACAGCGAGCACATCATCACCATCCAATCCCGTAAGCGGTATTTGGGTTTCGGGAAATTATCCGGAGCATTTATACAAAGCCCTTATACATTCATTCTAAGAGCCGCCGATAGGAAATCTCTACCCAAACAGCCGATTTCGACCGGAAAAGGTAGAGAATCCGGGAGTCGCTGATAGGAAATCTCTACCCAAACAGCCGATTTCGACCGGAAAAGGTAGAGAAACCGGGAGCCGCCAATTGGAAATCTCTACCCAAACAGCCGATTTCGACCGGAAAAGGTAGAGAAACCGGGAGCCGCCGATTGGAAAACTCTACCCAAACAGCCGATTTCGACCGGAAAAGGTAGTGAATCCGGGAGCCGCCAATTGGAAATCTCTACCCAAACAGCCGATTTCGACCGGAAACGGTAGAGAATCCGGGAGCCGCTGATTGGAAATCTCTACCCAAACAGCCGATTTCGACCAGAAACGGTAGAGAATCCGGTTTGCAAGCCATGCCCCCTCGCCTACGCAGAAGCTATGTCTCGGTGGATGGCTGTTGCAAGGTTGCACAGTAGAATATATATGATAACGAAGTGTTCTTTGAGGGGTACAAAAAGATTAGAGATAACAAAATAAAAGCCAATAACTTATTTGAACAATATCCAGATTATAAGGATTTGTTTCATAAGCCAGATTTCTTATTGCTAAGAGTAAAGAAGAATGGCTGAACAATCCCAAAATGAAAGGAGAAAGAGTGTATGAAAAAGATAAATAAATTGATTGCAATATTGCTGGTAGCAGTATGTGTATTATCCGGCTGTGCAGGTTCAAATACTGGGAAACAGGAAGAAACCGTAACTATGAGGGCGACTGTAACATCATTTGAAAAAGCAGGCTTTCTGGTAACACCGGAAGATGGCTCAGAGGAGTTGAAATCTTCGGACAGCTTTTATATATCATCACAATATTTGCCGAAAGATACCGAATTACAGGTAGGAGATCAGGTTGAAATCACATATAGTGGTTACATCAAGGAAATCTATCCGGCTTTGTTGGAAAAAATTACGGAAGTAAAAATACTGGAGTCTGGGACAGAAGAATAGTCAGCGGAAAATATAAGAGGGGATTATCCTGCCTGTGTTATGATGGACGGGCTATTTTATGGACGGCTGTCGCCGTATAAAATGTCAAAAATAAACGCTCTTACAAGTAAACTTGCAGAGCGTTTTTTTTCCCATTTTGCATGGCTTGAATGAAAACTGCCATTCATAGGCACTGCGTGCCTATTTCATGGGGCTATCGCCCTATAACGATAAGAAAAGGGATGCCCATCCAAATAAATTTGTCTGGTCATCCCTTTTCTTATCGTTGCAGTTTTCAATGCTTAACTGAAGTATCTCTTATAAAGTCCTTCGAAAGCTTTGCCGTGGCGGGCTTCGTCTCTTGCCATTTCATGGACTGTGTCATGGATTGCATCGAGGTTAAGTGCTTTTGCTCTCTTTGCAAGGTCAGTCTTTCCTGCTGTTGCACCATTTTCAGCTTCGATTCTCATTTCAAGATTTTTCTTTGTTGAATCTGTGATAACTTCACCGAGTAATTCAGCAAACTTTGCTGCGTGTTCAGCTTCTTCGTAAGCAGCTTTTTCCCAGTAAAGACCGATTTCAGGATAGCCCTCTCTGTGTGCTACCCTTGCCATTGCAAGGTACATACCAACTTCAGAACATTCTCCGTTGAAATTAGCTCTTAAGTCTGCGATAATATCTTCAGGTGCACCCTGTGCAACACCTACAACATGTTCTGATGCCCAGCTTAAATCACCTTCCTGCTTTACGAATTTCTCAGCAGGTGCCTTACATACAGGGCACTGTTCAGGTGCTTCATCTCCTTCGTAAACATATCCGCATACACTACATACATATTTTGCCATAACTTAAATCTCCTTTATTTTAATAATTTTTATTTCAATAATAGTAATCATTACTGAAATTATAATAACATAAAATAATAAAATGTCAACACTTTGTAGAAAAAATTTTTCAATTATTTTTTGAAGAATTTTTTTCTGGGGACATACAAGATGGGCATAAGCCGTTAAAAAGAACGGTGTGACCCTCTATTTTTCCGCCAAAGCATGAAGAAGCAAGAGCTTCAAGACCGTCATCCGCCGGAGTGTCAAGGTCGAGAACGCATCTGCATTTGTTGCAGACAAAATGATAATGCGGAGCCGGATTGCCGTCAAAGTGGTCGTAGCCATCATAGGTAGAGAAACGCTGTGCCTGTCCTAACTCAACCAGAAGATTAAGATTTCTATAAACTGTACCAAGACTTATGTTCGGAAATGTCTTTCTTACATTTTCATATATAAAATCAGCTGTGGGATGGTCCTTTCTTGTCATGAGAAAATCATAAACAGCCTCACGCTGCCTGCTTTTTTTCAAACTTTTTATCTGCATGTAATACCTCACTTTGATAATAGTAATTATTATTATTTTACATATTATTGATTTATATGTCAATAAAGTTTATAATTGTTCCAATGTTATTTATAAGAGGGCTGATTATGGACCAGAATTTAAAAAACGATATTGAAGAATGTCTGGTATGCGCAGATGAGATAGAAGCATACGGAATAATTAAAGATAGAATGACTACAACTTTCAGGGAAAATGTCAGATATGAAATGCTTAAGCTTCTTGCTTATATCGGCTATGGTAACGGATTTTTTTCCGGGCAGGAGATTGATTTTATTAAAGAAGCAACAGGGTTTAATGTAACGGAAGGTATGCTGCGTTCCATCGTTGCAAGTGAACATCTTCAGGAGTCGTCATATAAGGACAACCCACCATTTGCGATGAAGTATTTTATATTGTCGGATGCAGGCGGTAAGGCAAAAGATAATAAAAGAAGAACACCTAAGTATATTAATGTTATGAGAAATCTGGGACAGGAACTTATTGCAAGGGACGGCACAACAGGCGACGCACTCATAGACAGACTTACAGGTTATATAGGCATGCTTGAAAAAAATGCAAAAGAATACGGACTCGTAAATGTTAAAGGTACGGTTAAAGAAACAAACACTGAGAAAAAGACGGTCGAAGAGGCGTTAGAGGAGCTTAATTCCCTTACAGGACTTGATGATGTAAAAAGAGATGTCAATACCCTTGTTAATCTGATGAAAGTCCAGAAAATAAGGGAAGAACGCGGGATGAAAGTACCCACCGTTTCAAAACATCTTGTTTTTTCGGGCAATCCGGGAACAGGTAAGACAACGGTAGCAAGACTTTTAGCAGGAATATATAATTCCCTCGGCGTTTTAAGCAAAGGGCACCTTGTGGAAGTGGACAGGTCGGGACTTGTAAGCGGATATATCGGACAGACAGCTGCCAAAGTAATGGAAGTAGTGGATACCGCACTTGGCGGCGTGCTGTTTATTGATGAGGCATATACACTGACTGCCAATAAAGGTCAGGGAGATTTTGGACAGGAAGCCGTAGATACACTTTTAAAAGCAATGGAAGACAACAGGGACAATCTTGTGGTAATTGTTGCAGGATATACAGATCTTATGGAACAGTTTCTTGATTCTAATCCGGGACTCCGTTCAAGATTTAATAAGTTTATGAAATTTGAAGACTATACGGCAGAACAGCTTTTGGAAATAATCAAAAGCATGGCAGCAAAGCAGGATTATGTATTATCGGAAGGAGCGAGAGTGGCAGCCTTGGAATATTACAGAAAAGTAACTGCCAATAAGCCTGAGAATTTCGGTAATGCAAGAGATGCCAGAAATTTCCTGGAAAAAGCTATTTCCAATCAGGCAGGAAGAATTGTGGGAATTAAAGATATTGACAAAGAAACCATAATGACTATAGAAGCGGAAGACCTTTCACTTGATAATTAGTGAATGTTTTGTGAAAACCTTTGATTTTTCAGTGCTTATATGATAGAGTTAATAAGTGCATTTTTTGCAATATAAAAATATGAAAGAGAGATTTTTATTTAATGAAAAGAAAATTTATTGCAGCTCTTTTAGTAGGAGTTATGGCAGTTTCACTTGCAGGATGCGGCAAAGATAAGAGCAAAAATACCGATAAGGAACCTGAGACTAAGGAGTTACAGTATTATGAACTTGGCGGAAAGAATTATGTGGAACTCCCGGACTATTCACAGTATGTTGAAGTAGGCGAATACAAGGGATATGAGATACCTGTGGATGCGCCTGATTCAGTAGAGAAACAGTTACAGGCATATAAAGACAACGTTTTGTCACAGAATGCTACCTACGGTGACAATATAACTGACAGAGTAGTAGCTGATACAGACGAAATCAATCTTGATTTTGCCGGAACATATAATGGAAAAGCATTTGATGGCGGAACTTCAACAAATTATAAGTATAAGATTCATGGCGGTTTTATTGAATCCCTTGATTCCCAGCTTGTTGGACTTGAATGCGGCAAAGAATACGTACTTAAATGTAAATTCCCTGATGATTACAAGACTAATACAGAACTTGCAGGCAAAGATGTTGAGTTCACAATCAAAGTTAATTACATTTATGGCGAAAAGACAATTCCTGAATGGAATGATAGTTTTGTATCAAAACTTACAAGCAATAAGTTCACAACAGTAGATGATTTTGAGAAGGAACTTAAGACAGAAATCCAGGCACAGAATGAGTATGGTCTTAAGAAAACTTACAGTTCCGGACTTTGGTCAAAAATTCTCGAGTCAAGCAAGATAAACGGATATCCTGAAGATAAGCTTACATCGGCTACAGATGATTATTTCAGCAAATATCAGGAACAGTATAAGAAATATGCAGAGACATATTCAAAAACATACGAGGAAATCCTTACTGCATACGGTTTTAAGTCAGAAGATGAACTCAAAGCAGCATGCGAGGAACAGGCAAAGAAAGAGCTTGAATACATAATGCTCGCATGTGAAATCTCTAAGAAAGAGAATATAGCAGTAACAGAAGAAATTTATAAGGCACTTGCAGAAGATCTTCTTTCAGATTATAATTTTGATAGTGTAGAAGCCTTTGAAAAGGAATATGGACGTGACTACATTATGGAAAGCTTTGTGTTTGAAGGCGTAAGTGAGTGGTTATGCGATAATAATAAGATGGATGTCAACGAAAAGACTACTTCTACAAAAGCAGAGTCGGATTCATCAGCAGCGGATACCAAATCCGAATAATTTCCATCTATCTAAAGGCACTATCTGAGGATTGATAGTGCCTTATTTATTCAAAGGCAGATGAAGATAATGAAAGGGTGTTTCTATGAAGACAGAAGATGAACTTAAATTATATAAAGATGTTGCACTTATATCAGGAGATATAATTTTCAAATATGATATATTAAAGGGTGATATTACCATACTTGGCGGACCGGCAGAACTTTCAAAATACGGTAATGCAGTTAATGTGTACGGATCCGGGAGCGAATATGCCAATGAAGCATATAATGAAATAATAAGATATATAAAGGAAGCCGTCAGCCGTGATATGGGAGGAACTATAGAAGAGGAGATAAAGGTAGCATTTACTCCCGGTAATTTAAGGGATTACACACTTAAGGGCAGAATTGAATATGATAATAACTGGAATGCATGCAGCGTATTAGGTAAAATAATAAGACATCCTGAAAACAATGACATGGCAGTTGATTATGTGGGAAGCAATCTTACAGACATGGAATACATGCAGATTCCCGAAGAATATGTTATGAAAGTGACATCCGGTGACAATAATGAGGAATGCCATTATATAGATACGGAAATTGTAGAAGACGCTTTGGACACGCTGGCAGACACAGGGAATATCGGCGCTGCTGTTTTGCCATTAATACAGAAAATCGGTAAAAAATACAGACTTGACTGCGTATCCATAAGTGAATATGACAAGAATACGGGAATTTCTTCACCTTCATTCCAGTGGTATGACGAGAACAATGTAGCGGTTGGCAATGTATTAGCCAGAAATCCGCTTGACAGACTGACACATAATGGCTTTGAAAAAAATAAAGTTATGGTTGTTGATGATTTTGCCGGTTATTCGGGAGATGATTCTATACTTCTAAAACTTAAGGAAATCGGAACCAGGTCGGCAATTGTATGCACATATTCAGGCAATAATGCGTCAGGTTTTGCCTGCTTTGAGGTACATAGAAACAGTATAAGGTGGAGTAAAGAAACAGTTACGGCATTAAGGCTTGTTTCCAAGTTTATAGCAGCTTATCTTTCTAACTTAAAGAATTTCTTTGAGCTTGTTAAGAAAGACGCTAAGTCAAAGACACATGATGAAGTTACGGGACTTCCTAAGTTGGAGATATTCAAGAAAAAATCATTGGAACACATTAATTCCAAAAAGACAGGGAAACTGGCTCTTGCCTGCTTTAATTTTACCAATTTTGATAAGGTTAACAGTATTTATGGAAGGGCAATGGGAGATACCATTCTCAGGGAATTTACCAAAGAATATGCCAAAATAGAAGACAGATTTGTAATAGGATGCAGAACTAACGCCGATAATTTTTTAGCACTTATCAATCATTTTGATACAAGGGGCAACAAAATATCATCGGCAATGGTAGAACGTATGAAACTTAATTTTAAGAAGATATGTGATGAAAAATGTCCTGACGCAAAGGTGGATGTCAATGCCGGAATTATGTTTTTGCCGGAACATGTTGACAATATCGATAATTACATATCCAAGGCGAGAAGTGCCTGCATTACGGCAAAACAGGACGGAATAGCCTGCGTATTTGCTTATTAGGAAGAGGAAAAGAAATGGTTTTAGCAATAGACATGGGAAATACCAATATCGTGGTAGGATGTATCGAAAAAGGCAAAATACTTTTTGTTGAGAGACTCTGCACGGATTTATCCAAGACAGAACTTGAATATGCTATTGGCATCAAGACTGTGCTTGAATTATATGACATAAAAGATAATGAAATTGATGGTGCGATTATTTCGTCGGTAGTTCCACCGCTTACAACTATACTTCAGACTGCCGTAAATAAGATAATCGGTAAAGTCCCTATGGTTGTGGGTCCGGGAATTAAGACGGGACTCAATATACTTATGGATAATCCAAAGGCAATGGGAGCTGACCTTATAGTAGATTCTGTTGCGGGAATTAATGAATACGGGGCACCGCTTATAATTATAGATATGGGAACGGCAACAACGGTTTCCGTGATTGATAAGGACAAGAATTATATCGGAGGCATGATTATTCCGGGTCTCAGGGTTTCTCTTGAATCCCTTGTAAGCAGAACATCACAGCTCCCCAGAATAGGACTTGAAGCACCTGCAAAGACTATAGGTAAAAATACGGTTGACTGTATGAAGAGCGGAATCCTTTTCGGTAATGCGTCGATGATTGACGGACTTATTGACAGAATAAGGGAAGAAATAGGATGTGAAGCAAAAGCAGTAGCCACAGGAGGACTTGCAAAAACAGTTATTCCTCTGTGCAAACATGATATTATAGCAGATGATGAACTCCTTCTTAAAGGGTTGTATCTTATATACAGAAAAAACACGGAAAAATAAAGGAAAATAGCCTTTTTTCCTTGACAAAGGAAGAAAAAACCATTATAAATATCATTGTGGGTAGAGGAGTGCAAAACAGGCGCTCGATATAATAAGATACTCGAATATGAATGTTATTAGGAGGACATAATACATGAACAAGACTGAGTTAGCTTCAGCAATCGCTGAAAAGGCAGAAATCAGCAAGAAAGATGCTGAAAAAGCATTAAAGGCATTCACAGAAGTAGTTGCCGAAGAATTAAAGAAGGGTGAGAAGATCCAGTTAGTAGGTTTCGGCACATTTGAAGTTGGTGAAAGAGCAGCAAGAGAAGGAATCAATCCTAGAACTCGTGAGACAATCAAAATTGCAGCAGCTAAGACACCTAAGTTCAAAGCAGGCAAGCAGTTAAAAGACAGCTTAAACTAATAAAGAATCAGAGCTTAACGCCTCAGGGATGACCTGGGGCGTTTCTTGTAGTTATGTCAGGAGGAGATTAAAATGAGATTAGACAAATATTTAAAAGTATCAAGACTTATAAAAAGAAGAACGGTAGCCAATGAAGCCTGCGACAGCGGAAGAGTAAGTATTAACGGCAAAACCGCAAAAGCATCAGTTGACGTAAAAGTGGGTGACGTAATCGAAATACATTTTGGCGATAAGACAGTTAAGGTTATGGTAACAGATATAATCGAGACAACCAAAAAAGACGATGCCAAAGATATGTATAAATATGTGCAGTAATTTTAACCATTCATAAACCGGACTTTTTATGAATATATTGTGTAATAATTCATAAAACCGGAGGGCAGAAATGGAAGAACACATACAGGCAAATCCTCATCATTTATCCTTGACAGACAGACATAACGGTACAATAACGGGTGTGAAAGATGTAATATCTTTTGACCTTAATGCTATTTTACTTGAAACGGAGTCGGGGATGCTTTCAATAAAAGGACACGATTTACATGTAAACAGACTGTCTGTGGAAAAAGGAGAAATTGAAATCGCGGGAACCATAGACGGAATGGTATATTCTGACGTGAATACATATGCCAGGAAAGGTGAATCTATTTTTACCAGATTATTCAAATGATGCCGGATTTTATTGTTGAGGAAATAAAAGAAGTTCTTCTGGTTATGGCATACGGTATGGCATTGACGTTTTCTTATGATTTGTTGAGGATAATAAGAAGGATAATAAAACATTGCAACGTGGCAGTATCTGTTGAAGATATAATTTTCTGGCTTTTTGTAAGCTATACCACACTGGTTTTTATAATAAAAATAGATGACGGCGGACTAAGGGTATATTTTTTCATTGGTCTTATATGCGGCACCATATTATATAAAACAGTAAGTAAATTCATCTTGAAAAAACTAACGGAATTATTTACAATTAGAAAGAAGAAAAGAGGTGGCACCCATGAGTCATAGAGGTAAAAAATCTAATGTTTTTATTGCCGGTTTTATTACAGTGGCTGTTATTGCCATCTGCATTTTTTTTAAATTCAAGGTAAAAGACATCAAGGCTGAGAATGATGCCGGTGACAAGAAGATAGAACAGCTTGAGAATGAACTGGCGGCAGAGAAACAGCGCACGGAGGAACTTGAGACATATTCCAAGTATGTGAATACCAAGCAGTTTGTCGAGTTTATGGCACGTAATAAATTAGGACTTGTATATCCGAATGAAGTTATTTTCAGACCGGAAGATGACTGAATGGAACGGAAGCTGTCAGGCTTCCGTTTTTTTTTATCCAATATACACAATATGACATATTTTTCTCTTTTTCCGATATATAATGGAAGTTAAGCGGATAAATAAAGGAGATGAGGTCGTGGAAAATTTTACCAGAAATAAGATACTGGAAATGTCGGACAGTCTTAAAAGGCTTGCTGCAATCTACGGAAGATGGAATTTTGGAGGAATAATTAAGAATCAGTTGTCAGAGTCTGCGTATACCCTTGAAAAAATAATGGATATGCGGCCTGATGATAATCTTTATAAAATTTATGCCAATAAAATCAAAAAGAAACTTGCTTCAAAACAGATTCAGACATCGGACATGTTTTTTACATATAATAACGGAAAACTTAAAATAATAATAACAGCGTGGATGAAAAACGGCTGTTATAAATCGGAAATCCTGTCGGACATAATCGGAAATATAGTAGGAAAAGACCTTATTGTAGCAAGTGAGTGTAAAAATCTTATATCGGTTGCACCTTTTGAGTACATTCTTAAAGAAACGGCGGAATATAACTGCATATACAGTAAAGCGATGATAAGTAAAAATAAGGAGGATATATCAGGGGATTCTTATACTTTTGTGAGAACAGATGATAACCACCTTATAATGGCAATATCTGACGGAATGGGAACAGGAGCTGTGGCTGCGGCAGACAGCGGCAGCGTTATGGATTTTATGGAGGAATATGTTGCGGCGGGTTTTGACATTACAAAAGCACCGGAGGTAATTAATGAGGCACTTACTTACAGACATAATGACTGCCCTGTAACATTGGATATTTCGGATGTGGATTTGAATACAGGAAAAGTAAAAATGATAAAGTCAGGAGGGGCGGTTACTTTTATTAAAAGAAAAAACATGGTAAAATATTATTTTCCTTCGTCGCTGCCTCTTGGCGTTATTGATGACATAACATCTTACAGGCAGGAGGAAATGTTATGTGATGGGGATTATCTCATTATGATTAGTGACGGAGTTGCCGACAGTCTGCCTTTTTATGATAAGGAAAAACAACTTGTAAGGATAATTTCCGAGACAAAAGAGGAAAAACCGGAGCGTATGGCTGAGCATATACTTGAGGAGTGCCGTTATTATAACGGAATCAGCAATAAAGACGATATGACGGTTCTTGTTCTCGGAATATGGAACAGAAAGTCCTTGCAAAGGGAAATATGATAAAGTATATTACATTTATGATTAAAGATACGGTGGGACGGATAAATGCTTAGTGAAGTAATTGAATTTAATAACAGATACGGACTTCTCGACGGGTGCGGCAGCGTTATTGTGGGATTATCGGGCGGTGCGGACTCCGTGGCACTTTTTCATGTGCTGAGGGAGCTTCGCAGCCGTTATGGTTTTAGTATAATTGCGGTTCATGTCCATCATGGAATCAGGGGGGAAGAAGCCGACAGGGATCTGGATTTTTGCAGAAATTTATGCCGCCGGTACGGAGTGGAACTGCGGGAATTTTTTTACGATATTCCAAAACTTGCAAAAGAACTTTCTTTAAGCCCGGAGGAAGCGGGGAGAAAAGTACGATATGACAGTTTCAGAAGTGTTGCGTCGGAGTATGAAAACAGCAGGATAGCAGTTGCACACCATGGAAATGACAGGGCAGAGACTGTAATTTTTAATATGACAAGGGGAACAGGAATGAAAGGGCTTCGTGGAATTGTACCTATGCGGGATAACATAATAAGACCGCTTCTTTGCGTTACCAAAGCGGACATTCTTGGTTATCTTGATGAGATACATCAGGACTACTGCCTTGACAGCACCAATGAATCCAATGATTACAGCAGAAACCGTATAAGAAACGTCATTCTTCCGGAACTTGCGAAGATTAACAGCAGCGCGGTATCCAATATATGCAGTATGGCGGATAAAATGATGGAGCTTAATGATTTTGTAGAGAATTACATTGATGATATGTATGATAAATGTGCGGTTGAGGACGAAAGAGGAATTTTGTTAAAAAGACCGGATAATGCCTGCCCATATATTGTCAAAGGAATGATTATAAAAGCAATAAGCAATCTTAAAGGGACTTTAAAAGACATAACCGACAATCATATAACCGAAATTTGTGAAATGTTTGACAAACGAAACGGCCGCAGAATAGACATTAAATACGGAATAACGGTGGAAAAAGAAGAAAAAGGTATATTTTTCCTTAAGGATTCGGACATAACATATAATGAGTATGAAGTTGAGGTTCCGTCAAAATTGATATTACCGGATGGAAATTTTATGGAATTTAAAAAAATTTTATGGAATAAGAGCCAAAAAATCTCAAATGAAGTGTGTACTAAGTTCTTTGATTATGATAGAATAAAAAACAGGCTGTTAGTCAGAAACCGCAGAAAAGATGATTATTTAGTGGTAAACAGTGCCGGAAACAGAAAGAAACTTAACCGCTATTTTATAGACTGCAAGATTCCGGAACATATAAGAGACAGCATTTTTCTTCTTGCGGACGGAGACCATATTATGTGGGTTCCGGGCGGCAGAATAAGTGAAGAATATAAAATAACCGAAGATACAAAGACTGTTCTTTGTGTAGAATGTGGAGGATCAGAATGGAAAGAGTAGAGAAGCTGCTTAGCGAAGAAGAGGTTGACAAAAGAATTGCAGACCTCGGGGCACAGATAAGCAAGGATTACGAAGGAAAGAGCGTACACCTTATATGTGTCCTTAAGGGCGGAGCACCATTTATGTGTGAGCTGGCTAAGAGAATTACGGTTCCCGTTTCAATGGATTTTATGTCTGTTTCAAGCTATGGCGGCGGAACAGAGTCGTCAGGTGTCGTTAAGATAGTGAAAGATCTTGACGAGCCGCTCGTTGGTAAGGATGTTATTATTGTTGAAGACATTATTGATTCAGGAAGAACATTAAGCCATCTTATTGAGATATTTAAGAAAAGAAATCCAAGAAGCATCAGATTATGTACATTGCTCGATAAGCCTGAGAGAAGGGTTGTCAGTGATGTTAATGTTGAATATGTAGGCTTCAGGATACCGGATGAATTTGTTGTGGGTTACGGTCTTGATTATGACCAGAGATACCGCAATCTTCCATATATCGGCGTAATGAAATTTGACTAGGAGGATATTTTTTTGGAAAAGAAGCAGCAGAACAGAGGCGGCGGAATTGTTTTTTATATAATTCTTGCTGCAATTATAGGAATAATTATTTTTTCTGTCAGGTCATTTAACAAAAAAGGTGATGATTATTCTTATTCACAATTTGTACAGGACCTTAATGACGGTATTGTATCCTGTGTAACAATCAAACAGAACGAACAGGCACCGACCGGTAAGATTACAGTTGATTTCAGTCAGCAGGGTAAGGAGTCTGTATCAACTTATGTAACGGATGTTAACATGGTTGAAAAAGCTGTAACGGAATATAACAGCAAGAATGACCAGAGAGTAGAACTTGATACAAAAGATATTACGAAGGAAAGCGTGTTTTTAACAACCGTTCTTCCGTTTATACTCGTAGCAGTGAGCATAATAGTAGTGTTTGTTTTACTCGGAAGAAGTTCCGGTGGTGGCGGAGCCAATGCAAAGATGATGAACTTTGGCAAGAGCAGGGCAAGACTTATGGACCCAAGTGCCGCTAAGGTAACTTTTGATAAGGTTGCGGGACTTTCGGAAGAGAAAGAGGAATTAGAGGAAATTGTTGATTTCCTTAAGAACCCCGGCAAATATGTTGAACTCGGTGCCAGAATACCTAAGGGTGTTATACTTGTAGGCCCTCCGGGAACAGGTAAGACACTTATTGCAAAGGCTGTTGCCGGTGAAGCGGGAGTTCCTTTCTTCAGCATTTCGGGTTCAGACTTTGTTGAGATGTTTGTCGGCGTTGGTGCGTCAAGAGTAAGAGACCTTTTTGAAGAAGCGAAGAAGAATGCACCATGTATTATTTTTATAGATGAGATTGATGCGGTTGCCAGACGAAGAGGTACAGGAATGGGCGGCGGCCATGATGAACGTGAGCAGACGCTTAACCAGATGCTTGTTGAGATGGATGGTTTTGGTGTGAATTCCGGAATTATCGTAATAGCAGCTACCAACCGTGTGGATATTCTCGACCCTGCCATTTTAAGACCGGGCCGGTTTGACAGAAAAGTTGCTGTTGGTAAGCCGGATGTCAAGGGAAGAAGAGAAATCCTTGATGTTCATGTTAAGGGCAAGCCTATAGGAGATGATGTAGATCTTGATACCATTGCACAGACAACGGCCGGATTTACGGGAGCGGATCTTGAGAACCTTATGAACGAAGCTGCTATTTATGCGGCTAAGAACGGCAGAAAGTATATTATACAGGCTGATATTGAAAGATCATTTATAAAGGTTGGCATAGGTGCAGAGAAGAAGAGCAAAGTTATTTCCGATAAGGAAAAGAAAATTACCGCATATCACGAAGCAGGACATGCAATTCTTTTTCATGTACTGCCGGATGTTGGACCTGTCCATACAATTTCAATCATTCCTACAGGAATGGGTGCAGCAGGTTATACAATGCCTCTCCCTGAAAAGGATGAGATGTTTAATACCAAAGGAAAGATGTTACAGCAGATTATCGTGGGACTTGGCGGACGTGTTGCAGAAGAACTTGTATTTGAAGATGTTACAACAGGGGCATCACAGGATATTAAGCAGTCTACCGCACTTGCAAGAGCTATGGTAACCGAATATGGTTTCTCCGACAAAATCGGACCTATTGATTATGGTAATGACAGCGATGAGGTATTTATCGGAAGGGATTTAGCCCATACAAGAAAATACGGTGAAAACATAGCCGGAGAGATTGACAAAGAAGTTAAAAAGATTATTGACGAATGTTATGCAAAAGCCAAAGAGCTTATTCTTGCCAATAAGAATGTGCTTGACAGCTGTGCAGCAATCCTTATCAAGAAAGAAAAGATCACAAGAGAAGAGTTTGAGGCATTGTTTGAAACTAACAATTAGTAAATGTGCACAAAATAAAAATTGATTTTTGTGCAAGTTTGTGCACACTTATTTGGGACATATTGATATACTCTCATTGTAACCCCCCAATACATTATATAGTTTTACTACACCCCATAAGAAACAAAAATACCTTCTCCAAAGAGGACCGCCGACGGAAGCGGTCCTTTTTACTTTATGTACACAATTAAGCTTATTGTGCATATTAGCGAAAATTTTCGGCGAAGATTATATTGCAAGTAAATCTAAATAGATTTAAAATGTAACGAGTAATGTCAATTATAAGAGGTAGTGCAATGGAATTTATTAGAAATTTTGATTATATGTCCAGAGAAGAAAAGACATGTATGTATTTAATTAATATGAGACCGGTTCTTAATTCGAGAGGATTGTTCCATGACTGTACGGAAGAATACAGAAATCCTTCTGAACCGGACAAGAATACCGATGTATTTATTAAATTCAGAACAGTGAAAAATAATGCCGATAAGGTCGGAATTGTTACGGATGGAGTGTACACTCCTATGAAAAAGACCTCTTATGATTCTAGATTTGATTATTATACAACAACAGTCCATGTGGGAGAGACACAGTTCAGATATTATTTTGAAGTTGTGACAGGTCGTGCCACTGTATATTTTAACCAGCTTGGTGCAATGACTGAACTTAATCAGGATTATGACTTTGCCATTAATCCGGGATTTAAGACCCCCGGATGGGTGAAAGGTGCCGTAATATATCAGATATATGTGGACCGCTTTTATAACGGTGATAAGAGCAATGACGTAGTAGACCATGAATATAATTATATAGGTGAACACGTTAACAGGGTAGAGAACTGGGACAAATATCCCGCAACAATGGGCGTAAGGGAATTTTACGGAGGTGATCTTGAGGGTGTAATCCAGAAATTTGATTATCTTCAGGATTTGGGAATACAGTGTATATATTTTAACCCATTGTTTGTATCACCATCCAATCATAAATATGATATCCAGGATTATGATTATATCGACCCTCATTTCGGAAAGATAGTTGAAGACGGCGGCGATGTGCTTCCTGAAGGCGTATGGGATAATTCCAAGGCAACAAAGTACATTAAGAGAGTTACAAGTCTTGCCAACCTTGAAGCAAGTAACGAATTGTTTGCCCATCTTGTGGATGAAGCGCATAAGAGAGGCATTAAAGTAATAATAGATGGCGTATTTAACCATTGCGGTTCTTTTAATAAGTGGTTAGACAGGGAAAGAATCTATGAGAACAGCAATGATTTTGAAAAAGGCGCTTACGTATCGGCTGACAGCCCATACAAGGATTTCTTTCAGTTTAACGATATGGGTGCATGGCCATATAACGGAACCTATAACGGCTGGTGGGGACATGATACGCTTCCTAAGCTGAACTACGAGGGTTCAAAGAAGCTTGAAGAGTATATTCTTAACATAGGACGTAAGTGGGTATCACCTCCTTACAATGTGGATGGCTGGAGACTTGATGTTGCCGCAGACCTTGGTTTCAGTGCCGAATACAACCACGAATTCTGGAGAAAGTTCCGTAATGCGGTTAAGGAGGCCAACCCTGATGCCGTAATTCTTGCGGAACATTACGGAGATCCGTATTCATGGTTACAGGGTGACCAGTGGGATACAATCATGAACTATGATGCTTTTATGGAGCCTCTTACATGGTTCCTTACAGGTATGGAAAAGCACAGTGATTCATTTAAGCAGGAAAAAATAGGCAATCCTTCATATTTCTTTGATTCAATGAGACATAATATGTCAAGAATGGGAGATTCGCCTGTAAGAATTTCCATAAATGAGTTGTCTAACCATGACCACTCACGTTTCCTTACAAGAACCAACAGAACTGTAGGAAGAACAGATTCAAGAGGACCTAAGGCAGCAGAAATGAATGTCAACAAGGGTGTATTCAAAGAGGCTGTTGTTGTCCAGATGACATGGCCGGGTGCACCTACGATATATTATGGGGACGAAGCCGGAGTGTGTGGATGGACTGACCCGGATAACAGAAGAACATATCCATGGGGACACGAAGATAAGGAACTTATTGAATTTCATAAAGCAGTAATTAATATACACAAGTCAGTACCTGCACTTATTGACGGTTCATACAAAAATCTTTTTGGCGAATATAATGTTATTGCATACGGCAGATTTAAGAGAAGCAGTCAGGCTGTTACAATCGTTAATAATAATGAATATGAGAAACAGGTTGATATTCCGGTATGGGAATGTGAAATACCTGACGGAAGCATTATGAGAGAAGCAATAATATCTGAGAGAGATACTTTTAGGCTTGATGACAGGGAATTTACCGTGGATAATGGTAAAATAACAATCAATATGCCGGCATATTCATCAGTTATTCTTGTTAATACTTGAAATTTATCTCAATAATTTGATATAATATTGAATTATGGAACAGATTAAAGAATTAACGAAACGTCTGATAGCGAACAGCTTTAAAGAGCTTCTGCTTCAGAATTCTTTTGAAAAAATTACAATTAAAATGATAACGGATCATGCTAATGTAATCAGACCTACATTTTACAACCATTTCCATGACAAGTACGAGCTGCTTGAATGGATTTTCAGGGATGAGGTTCTGGATGAGGCAGAAATATTTGAACGTGAAGGTAAGATAGAGGAAGGAATTTACCATATTTTTTCTAAATTCTACGAAGACAGGGAATTTTACCGGAAGGCGTTTGAGATAACGGGACAGAATGGTTTTGCAGATACATTGTCCGATATGTTTACTTCTTTTTATAAAGAAGCTGCATCAAGGAATCTGAAAATCGTAAAAGAGACAAAGCTTTCTGTTGATACTGTAGCCAGATATTACTCCAGTGGATTGATTACCGTGCTTAAGATGCTTGTTGGGGATAATGGCTCGGAGAGCCTTGAAGATTTCCTCTATGGATACCGTTATCTGATAAGTCATGCCTTATATGATATATAATTGCGACTACATTTTTGGGAAAATGTAGTCGCTTTTTACATTTAAACAAAATTGTATATGGAAAAAATTACATTGAAAAATTAGAATACAAGGGTAAATTGAAGAAAGTATATAGAGGTTTATTCATGAATACAGTGATGATAATACTGGTCGGTTTTGGATTAGCGTTTGATGTATTTTATATAGCTGTATCACAAGGATGCGTGTTAGACCGCATACAAGGCAAGAATATGTCATTAATGTGCCTTATAGTCTGCGGATGGCAGATGGTTGCACTAGCAATAGGTTACGGAATTGCCAGACTTCCTAAAGTATATGCCATGTCTACCGAAATCAGGATGGTATGGTCACTTATATCGGCATTGATTTTCATTGCTATAGGTTTTATTAAGATATATATAAGCAACCATAAAGTAGCAAGACCGGAAATACGACAGGAAATAGATTTTAAGAAAATATGCGGTATAGCCTCATCCACCAGTGTATATACGCTGTTTGCCGGCCTTGCCTGTGAGTGGATAGGTATGGATATTGCGGATATATGCATTATGGTATGTTTTATGACAATAACTCTTGTTATATCCGGAGTGTATGTAGGATACAGAAACGGTGAACTTAATAACAAAGTATATTTAAGCGGCGGGGCACTGCTCATAATAGCCGGATTATGTGTTATAGCAGAATATCTTATATGGTGGTTTGGAAGGTAAAAAGATATGCCAAAGTGGACTGATTCGTTAAAAGCTGCAATAGGAAACGCTGTTCTTACTATTTTTGTCAAGGTGGGAATGAGACCTAAGCAGATATTTCAAAATAAAAACAGAAAAAATTGCAATTACGGTGAACCTGTCATATTTGTAGGAAATCATACCAGCCATTATGACGGAATAATGACTTCCGTGGAATTTAAAAAAAGCAAAGCTGATATAATAGTTGCAAAGGACTGGTTTGAGAAGAAAAGCATTAACTGGTATCTTAAGAATGCCAGATGCATTCCGATGGACAGATACGGAGTTGACACAGGATGGCTTAGAAATTCAAAAGAAGCTGTCAAAAAAGGCGAATCGATTATTATTTTTCCTGAAGGAAAGACAAGTAAGGATGGTAATATCGGAGAGTTCAAATCGGGTTTTGTTATGTTATCCATAATGACCGGAGCCAGAATAGTTCCATTTGTCATAGATGGTAAATATAAAATGGTATTTGGAAGGCGACAGAGAATATACCTTGGTGAGCCGTTGGCACTTACAGAAGAAGGCAAATCACTTACTCCAAAATATATGGAGAAGGAAAGTGAAAGATTTCGTCAGATAATACAAGATATGAAAGAAAAAGTGAAATAGGAGATAGTTATGGTATTTGATAAACTTTTAGAGATTTTTTCTAATGTAATACCTGAAGTTGATACTTCAGAAATTACAAAAGACAGTACATTGTTTGAAGATTTGGGACTCAATTCATTAACAATGATGCTTCTTGCAGTATCGGTTGAAGATGAGTTTGGTATTAAATTTGAAGATGCCGGAGAACTTAATACGGTAGAAGATGTATGTAATTATATTAAAGATAAGACCGGTGAGCAGTAATGAAGGTTTTGCTGATTAAAGGCAGCCTCCGCGGAGAAAACAGCCATTCACTTATGGTGGCCCGTAAGTTTGTGGAGGGTATCTGTGAAGAAACGGATTCAGAAGTTAAGGAAATATACCTTGGCAATACCAGGATAGAGCATTGCAGAGGGTGTTTCGCCTGTTGGAAAGTCACTCCCGGCAGATGTGCAATAAAGGATGATATGGCAGGAATAATATCGGATATACTTGACAGCGATGTAATTATTCTTTGTTTTCCTTTATATTTTTTCGGAGTATCTTCACCTATGAAGACGCTTATGGACAGACTTCTTCCGTTAAAGATGCCATATAAGGGATGTCTGTCAACTGAGGAGAATCCTGTAATCATGGATTTCCGCCATGACCTTTCAAAGAAAAGGCTGGTGCTTATATCAAGCTGCGCACACGCATCAACGGATGTTGTATATGAACCGGTTACAAAACAGTTTGACCTGGCATGGGGCCCCGGCAATTACGATACGGTATTTTGTCCACAAGGCGAGATTCTTATGTTAGAACAGATGAAACCGATACTTTCGGTATATCTGAATAAAGTTAAAGAAGCAGGCAGAGAGCTTGCAAAAGAAGGAAGACTGTCAGAAGAGACACATAAAAAAGTATGTGCTCCGCTTATACCTGTCAGAGCAGTTGAAAAGATGATGACGGGATATTGGCAGGATTACCCACAGGAGATGGAATAGGATGAAAGAAAGAAGCACAAGCAGCATGGGACTGTTCAGGTTCTATTATGTAGCAGGATCCAGCCCGTTATTTGTTTCGACAATGATATTCAGGGAAAAATATTATCATAAACACCCTGAGAAATACAGTAAAGAGCAGCGTTTTAAATTTGCCAAAAAGATTATGCTCCATATGAAGAACAGAGGAAGAGTTAAGACCGACTACTACGGAAGAGAGAATCTTCCTAAAGATGGCGGCTATATACTCTACTCCAATCATCAGGGCAAATACGATGCAATCGGAATACTTATAGACCAGAAAGAACCTTGCAGCGTACTTATGGAAAGAAAACAGGGCGGCAGGGTAGTTGCCAAGCAGGTGTTAAGACTTACAGGAAGTGAGACTCTGGACCTTGACAATCCTAAGAGCCAGATTGCCACACTCAAAAAAGTGGCAGAACAGGTGGCAGAAGGAAGAAGATATCTCATCTTTCCTGAGGGAAAATGGGGTGACAATAAGAATACGCTTCAGAAATTCAATGCCGGATGTTTCAGATGTTCTTTTGATTCCAAGACACCGGTCGTACCTGTGGCGATAGTCGATTCCTACAAAGGACTTAATGGCAATTCTCTCAGAAAGGTAACAACCCAGGTACATTACCTCAAGCCAATACCTTACGAAGAATATAAGGATCTCAGAAAAAATGAATTGTGTGATCTTGTAAAAGAAAGAATACAGAATAAATTGGATGAAGTTCTTAAAAAGAGGTTAGAAAAGTGAATTATCAGTCAGAACAGACAGAATATTTTGAAAAGTTGATAGAACCTGAGATTTTGACAAAACTCCCAAGATATGATACATTTTGTGAATTGCTTGAGATGTGCAAAAATGATTATGCCGATCTCCCTGCCATAAGCGACATGGTCAATACCATTACCTATGGCGAACTTTATGACAGAATTGCGTGCAGGCGTAATTTCTTATACCGCAACGGATTTAAGAAGGGCGATATAATCGCAGTTCTTGCACCTAACAGCATGTATTCAATGGAGTTATATATGGCAATTCCCACAGCAGGATGTATTGTAATAATGCTTCCATCGGCAGAAAATGCCATAAGCAGGGAATGTCTTACAGCACTTATTAATAAATTTGATATTAAGGGATTATTTATTAACCCTGAATATAAAGAGGTGGCAGAGGGTCAGCCTGTCAAGGTTTTTGACATCCATGACACCGACAATGTACCGGGACCTACTGCGGACGTTACAAAGGATGATATTGCGGTAATATGTTTTTCTGTTAATAACAGCCCTGATAATCCGTACGGAGCAATGCTTTCACACGGAGCGATAATGAGAGCCGCACACAATGGTTTGTTTATACCGGGACACACTTACAATCAAAGGACAATAGCAATCCTTCCTTTGTCCCATGTATTTGGGGCGATAAGAGGGCTTCTTACATGTATTTACACAGGAGCACTTGTGTATGCCTGTGAAGACATGAGCAACATTGTTTTTGATATACCTAAGATGAAACCTACAATTCTTACTCTAGTACCGGGGCTTGCGGAGATGATACTTTCCGTGGCAAGAATTAAGGGTAAGGAATTTCTTGAAGGAATTGAGACTATAATATGCGGCGGTGCATACTGCCAGCCAAAGCTTGTAAAGCAGGCAAAAGATTACGGAATCAACCTTCTCGTGGGATATGGTCTTACCGAGGCCGCCAATATTGTCAGCGGTAACGTTGACACGGATACGGTTCCTGACTCTATCGGAAAAGTATATCCGGGAACGGAGGTACGAATTCAAGACGGAGAGATTCAGGTAAAAGGTGACGTTGTTATGAAAGGGTATTATAATGACCCGGAGAGGACAGCGGAAGTATTTACAGAAGACGGATGGCTTAAGACCGGAGACATAGGAGAATTTGATGAAAACGGTTATCTTCACATTCTCGGACTCAGAAAGAATCTCATAATACTTCCTAATGGGGAAAATATTTCGCCTGAGGAGCTTGAGAACATATTCTTAAGCAAAGATGAGATAAAAGATTGTGCTGTATATGAGGACGCTTTAAGAGGCAGACCGCTTATGGCAATCACAATACAGCCGGAGGAAAGTTTTTGTGAAAGTAAGGACGAAAAAGATATTCTTACCTATTTCAAAACACTTGTAAAGGACACCTGTAACCTCCTGCCTAGTTATAAGGCAATCACCAAAACAGTGGTTACTTACGAAGCAATAGAGCATAAAACAGGTGACAGACTCTATAATATAGAGTGGTAATTAAGGGAATTAGTGGAAAACACTTTATTCTATACATTAAAAAAAGTCTTAAAGGAGAATTTAAAGATGGATGAAAAACAGGCAAAGATCGCAGAACAGATCAAAGGAATCTTAGTAGATAACTTAAGAATTCCAGCAGAAGAACTTGATTACGATGTAGAGCTTTTCGGAGATGGAATTGGTCTTGACTCAATCGATTCTCTTGAAATCATCGCCGGTATCGACCAGGAATTCGGCGTACAGATGACAGGCGTTGCTAAAGAAAACTTCTTCAACATCGCAGCACTTAGCAAATATGTAATGGAACATATGGAAGCTTAATAGCTTGACATTCCCCCCGGCCCGGCCGGGGGAATAAAGCTGACAAAGAGGTATAATAAGTATGGAAAATAAAATGAGATGTGTAATTACCGGACTTGGAATGATTAACTCAATCGGTAATTCGGTAGACGAAAGCTGGAATAACTGTATTAATGGTGTTTCAGGAATTAAGGAAGTAAAATCGATAGATACAACTGAGTGTTACGCTCACCTTGGAGCAGAGGCAGCAGAGCATTTTGATGTGGATGCAGGCAGTGATGCGGATAAGATGGACAGAGTATCATTACTCTGCGTAAAGGCAGCAAAGGAAGCACTCAGTGATTCAAAAATAGAGATAAATGATGAAAACGCAGACAGAGTCGGTGTAATCATCGGAAGCTGTGTAGGCGGTGCAATAAGTATCCAGAATTTCTTCACAGCTTATGAAGAAAATCCTGAAAAGGCAGATAAGAGCGATATTATCAAGATGCCAATCGGTGCAATCGCAAATAACATTGCCAAAATTTCAGGTGCAAAAGGTGTTGTAACCAATGTAGGTAATGCCTGTGCAGCAAGTACAATAAGTATTGAATATGCCTGTGATTTAATCAGAGCCGGTGTAGGCGATGCATTTATCGTAGGAGGTTCAGATTCATTCTCAGCTCTTGCTTTCGGTGGATTTACAGCATTACACGCACTTGATACAGACCCATGTTCACCATACAACAAGAGTAAGGGTATAACACTTGGTGAAGGTGCAGCCGTACTTGTAGTTGAATCTTATGAACATGCTGTAGCAAGAGGTGCCAAAATATATTGTGACGTACTCGGCGGAGGAATCAGTTCAGACGCCCATCACATCACAGCACCAAGAGATGACAGCGAAGGTCAGATGAATGCGATGAAGTGGGCGCTTGCAAAGTCAAAGATGGATCCAAAAGAAATCGCATATATTAACGGACACGCAACAGGAACCGTTAAAAATGATACAACTGAAATTCAGGCAATGCAGAATATTTTCGGCGATAATGACAATACAGCGGTTGACTCAACTAAGTCAATGGTAGGACATTGTCTCGGTGCGGCAGGTGCAGTAGAAGTAATCTACACAGTAAAGGCACTTACAACCAATACAGTACCTCCAACAATCGGATATTCAGAGGAAGACCTTGAAAGACTTAAAGAAAAAGCCGGTAAATTAGACTTCATGCCTAATGTCAAGAAAGAAAAAGACATTGAATATGCAATGACAAATAACTTTGCTTTCGGTGGCAATAATGCCAGTGTTATTTTTGCAAAGCATGAAAAAGATATAAAAGAACCTGAAAACAACAAAGTATACGTTACAGGTATCGGACTTGTCAGTCCTTTAGGCAACAGCGTTGAAAGCTATATCGAAGGCTCTAAGGCAGGCGTAACCAAAGCAGAAAACGGTAACATCCATGCAGGCGTATCCTCAGAAGATTATGCCAAGTACGGAATTAAATTAGCTTTCTACCGTAAGCTTGATAAGTTAAGCCAGATGCAGGTTGTTTCAGGACGTGCATGTCTTGATAACGCAGGAGTTACCGTAACCGACGACAACGCAACAGATATCGGTATGATAGTAGGAACATCAGACGGACCTGCAACAGATATTATTAACTTCCATGAAGGTCTTATTAAGAACGGACTTCATCAGGGAAGTGCTTTTGTATTCCCTAACACTGTTTACAATGCAGCAGGCGGATATTTCTCAATCAATTCAGGCGTTAAGGGTGTTAACGTAACACTTACAAATGGTCCACAGGCAGGACTTCAGAGCCTTTGCTACGCATATAACGTAGTTAAAACAGGTGATGAAAAGATGATGATTGCAACAGGACTTGATGAAAATACAGATATAATGGAACTTCTTTATGACAAGCTCGGACTTCTTTCAGACAAAGATGAAGCAACACCTTATGCTATGGATGGAAGAAGCTTTGTACTCGGTGAAGGTGCAACATCCATTATGCTTGAAAGCGAAGCATCTGCAAATGAAAGAGGTGCTAAGAAACTTGCCGAAGTTGCAGGTTACGCAATGACACATGAATCTGTAACAGTAGGTACAATTAAAGGTTCAGGCGCAGCTCTTTGTAAAGCAGTCCTCAAAGCATGTGAAAACGCAGGAATTACAACAGATGATATAGATGCGGTTGTCGGTTTTGGTAACGGCAACACTAACGTTGATACAATCGAGACAGAGTCTTATGAAAAAGTATTTGGAGATAAGGTTAAGACATTGCCTGTACTCAGCGTTAAGACACTTACAGGTGAAGCAAGGGCATGTTCAGCAGCTCTCTCTGCAGCTCATGCAGCCATGATTTTATCAGGTGAACTTGATTCAACACAGCCTGCTTACAATTTTGTGAATGGCAAGGCAGTTAAGACCACAACAGATACAAAGAACTTCAAGTACATACTTGTAACAAGTTATGCGGCAGGTGGTTCGTACACAGCGGTAGTTCTTAAGAAAGTACAGTAATGTCTAAAAAAAATATTATTATTGTAGCGGGTGCATTAATATTATGCATTGCAATGGGATTTTTATATTGTAATTTTATACATTCAGATATCAAATTAAAAAAATCTTCAAAAGGAATTACTGTTAATTATATTAATAAATTTCCTGATGTTTCATACCGGAATCTTTCGGATATAACAGAGGAAGAGATATGGAACGATGAACGGTATGATATCGTAGAAGGCACTGTGGAAGAAATAAGAAATGTAAAGATTAGATTTGGAACTGAAAAATATTATGGTGCGATTATTACAATTAAGCCGGAGGAAATTATAAAAGGAACTCTTGATGAAACGCAGATTAAGATTTTTGTGGATTGTAATATTGGCAAGGCTGATTCAAGCGGAGATTCTGAAATCCTAAAAACATTAAAAGAAAAAGACAGAGGTATTTTTATTATTTATAAATATAGTGATACAGATGTCTGGGAGAATGATAAAAAGAATCTATATATGGATGAGTTAGCGGAATATGGTTTTGAAGATGCAGAGAGATTTGCATTTATAGAAAAAAATGGCAAGGTATATTTTAGCTCTATATACAAAAATATTTCCGAAGATGATACACTGGAGGAAATAAAAGAATATATAAAACAGAAAAGAAAGGAACTATTATGAGTAAAGTAGCAATCGTTACAGGTTCATCAAGAGGAATCGGCAGAGCCTGTGCATTAAGACTTGCAAAAGAAGGCATGGATGTTGTAGTTAATTACAACAGTAACGAAGCAGAAGCAATGAAAGTTGTCAATGCAATCAAAGATATGGGACAGGATGCAATAGCAATCAAAGCTAACACAGGTAACCAGAATGATGTTAAAAATATGTTCCGCGAAGCTTTTAAGCATTTTGGACATATAGATGTGCTTGTAAACAATGCAGGTGTTCTTGATGACGCATATCTTCTTGCAATCAACTCGGATTCCCTTGACAGAAGCATGGATGTCAATGTAAAAGGATATTTTTACTGCTGTCAGCAGGCTGCGCTTAAAATGTTTAAGACAGGCGGAAGAATCGTTAATGTATCTTCGGTAAGCTCAAAGCTGGCACTTGCAGGACAGTCTGTATACGGAGCTACAAAGGGTGCCGTTAATTCAATGACAGCAACTCTTGCAAAAGAACTTGCACCTTACGGTATTCAGGTTAATGCGGTAGCACCGGGATTTATCATGACAGAAATGATTGAACAGATTCCTGATGAAAAAAGAGAAGAGTACCTCAAGGATATTCCAATGGGAAGACTGGGAACAGTAGAAGAAGTAGCTGCAACGGTTGCAATGCTCTGTGGCGAAGCAAGTTCATATATAACAGGACAGGTAATAGTTCTTGACGGAGGATTAAGCCTTTGATGAACATAATTGAAATCAATAAAAGAATAAAGCAGAGACCACCTTTTCAGATGGTTGAAAGAGTGCTTGACGTGGTTCCCGGCGAATCCGTTACCGCACTTAAGAACGTGTCTGTAAATGAGCCTTATTTTATGGGACATTTTCCTGATGCACCAATAATGCCGGGAGTTCTCGTAATTGAATCGGCAGCACAGGCTTGTTCACTTGCAATCGAAGCGGACGGAACAGACGAAAGCACAATTTATGTACTTCTTAAAGTAAAGGATTTTAAGTTTGTAAAACCTATTATTCCGGGAGATACAATGATTATTAATTGTAAAAAGACAATGGGAAGTGCAGGTTTATATTCTTTTGCCGTAACCATATCGGTTAATGATAAGGTAAGGGCAAAAGGTGAGTTAATGTTTACTGCGGTAGATAAAGAAACAATTTACGCAGAATAAATCAAAGTGAGGCATATTAAAATGAGTAAAGTGGCATTTATTTTCCCCGGCCAGGGCGCACAGTATGTTGGAATGGCAAAGGATTTTTATGATAAATATGATGAGTGCAAAGCTATCATAGATGAAGCTGACGAGTGCATGGATTTTGATCTTAAAAAGATATTGTTTGAAGAGAATGACCTTATAAACAAAACAGAATATACACAGGCAGCTATGTTAGCGGCTGAGTGTTGTATTCTTAAGGCTGTTGAAATGAAAGGCATTAAAGCGGATATTACGGCAGGATTAAGCCTTGGCGAATATGCGGCGCTTGTTGCAGCCCGTGCAATCAGCTTTTCGGATGCAATGAAGCTTGTAAGAAAACGTGGAATTTATATGGAAAAAGAAGTTCCTGCAGGCAAGGGCGGAATGGCAGCAGTAATTGGTCTTGACAGCAAGATTATTGATGATATATGCGAAAAGATAACTAAAGAAAGCGGAAAGAGTGTAGCGGCAGCTAACTACAACTGTCCGGGACAGATAGTTATTTCAGGATATAAGGAGTCTGTAGAAGCAGCGGTAGAACCTCTTAAAGAGGCAGGCGCGAAGCTTGTATCCATTCTTAATGTAAGCGGACCTTTCCATTCACAGATGTTAAAAGGTGCGGGAGAAAAGTTAGGCGTGGAACTTAAGAATGTGGAATTTAACGACCCTGAAATTCCTTACCTTAACAACGTAGCCGCTGAAATCGTTACAACAAAGGACAGCATAAAGGAAACACTCGAACGTCAGGTATATTCACCTGTCAGATGGGAACAGTGCGTTAATAAGATGATTGAGGAGGGCGTAGACCTCTTTTATGAAATCGGACCGGGTAAAACACTTGCCGGATTTATGAAACGTATTGACAGAAGCAAAAAGGTAATCACAATCAACACAGTTGAAGATTTGGAAGGCGTAAACTAATGTGGGATGAGAAGATTGAGGAATTGGAAGCCCGACGTGAAAAAGCGTACAATGGTGGCGGACAGGCAAGAATTGACAAACAGCATGAAAAAGGCAAGCTGACGGCAAGGGAACGACTTGATGTTCTTTTTGACGAGGGAACATTTGTGGAAATTAATTCTTTAATGGAATCAAGATGTATTGATTTTGGCATGCCTAAAAAGAAGATACCGGGAGACGGTGTTGTAACCGGATATGGTAAAGTCAACGGCAGGGTTGTATTTGCATCATCACAGGATTTTACCGTAGGCGGAGGTGCTCTCGGAGAGTACCATGCCCGTAAAATATGTAATGCGATGGATATGGCTATGGATGCCAGGGCACCGTTTGTTGAAATCAATGACAGCGGCGGAGCGAGAATTGAAGAAGGAATCGACAGTCTTAACGGATATGCTCTCATGTTCAGAAGACATACACAGATGTCCGGTGTTGCACCACAGATAGCCGTTATAATGGGACCATGTGCAGGCGGAGCGTGTTATGCACCTGCTCTTTGCGATTATATATTTATGACTCAGGAAAACGGACAGATGTACCTTACAGGACCTAAGGTTATTAAAGAGGTTACAGGAGAGGTTGTAACAACTTCAGAACTTGGTGGTGCAGAGGTTCATATGAATAACAGCGGTGTTGCACATTTCGTATACCCTGATGATGAGTCGTGTCTTGAAGGAGTTAAGAGACTTCTTTCTTACCTTCCTGAGAACTTTGAAGAAAAGGCACCATACGTGGAGCCTGTTAAAAAATATTACCACAAGAGACTTCGTGATATTGTATCACCTAATCCAAAGGTGTCTTATGATATGCATGAGATAATTGAAGAACTTGCGGATAAAGATACTTTTATGGAAGTCCAGAGTGGTTTTGCCAAAAATATTATCGTAGGTTTTATGAGAATGGAAGGACATACGGTGGGTGTGGTTGCCAACCAGCCTGAATTTATGGCAGGCTCACTTGATTATAACGCAGGTGACAAAGGTGGAAGATTCATAAGATTCTGTGACTGTTTTAATATTCCTATCCTTACACTTGTGGATGTGCCGGCATTTTTACCTGGCAAATCCCAGGAATATAACGGAATTATAAGACATGGAGCCAAGCTTTTATATGCATACAGTGAAGCTACGGTACCTATGGTAACAGTCATTTTAAGAAAAGCATTCGGCGGTGCATATATCGGTATGGACAGCAAGGGTATCGGCGCGGATTTCGTATTTGCATGGCCTATTGCACAGATAGCGGTTATGGGTGCCGAAGGAGCGGTTAATATCATTGCCAAGAGAAAAATCGAAGAATCGGAAGATCCTGAAGCAGCAAGGGCGGAAGCTATTGCCGAATATGAAAATAAATTCATGAACCCCTATATTGCGGCTTCAAGAGGATATGTTGATGAAGTTATAAAACCTGATGAAACCAAGGAAAGAGTAGTTAAAGCTTTTGATATGTTAAGTCAGAAGAACCGTGTTAAAATACCTAAAAAACATGGTAATATGCCGGTATAATTTCAGGCAACAGGAGTTAGGAAATGAAATTAATGACATTTGTGTACATAGGAATAGCGGTAGTTTTTTTAGCTACAATCATTATAATGCTATTGCAGAAATACAGTCCAACGAAGGGCAAAAGACAGACACGGCGCGGAATAATTGCTTTAGCGTGCTGGGGCTTAGGCATCGCATTAATATTTTTTGGTACAGAACATTATATGGCATCGGCAGCATCTATTGTTATTGCTGCAGCAATAATTGTAATCATTCTTCGCTCTATAGGAAAGATGACAGAGGGCATGTCACCCGAGGAAGCGGAGGCGACTCTTATAGAGTCGCAGAACGACAGTTATAACAGTGTGTTTGCGGGTTGTGATTCGGTTGAAAAGAGAGAAGACGGATATCATTACGAACTTACGGTTATCTGGACCAGCGGAGAAGGATACGAACAGCATTATAATTACCGCCACGGAACTATGCACCTGACCTCCAATGAAGATTATCTGATTCAGGGCAGAGTGTATTATCTGAATACGGAGGCTCTCGCCGCAAGAGGACTTTCTAAAGAAGAATGTCTCAGGGAAGGCGGCCTTGATATAACAGGAATTAATCCCGGAGCATTTACCGATGGCGGAACTGTGGGAGCAACAGTGATGAATCTTGCTTTAAGGGCGTATGAAGGTCCGCAGTCAGAGACAGAAGCCCGTATTATCAATAATGTAAGAAACGGCAAACTTATTTTTATCGGTGTAATGTGTATACTTATATCAATAGGAGCGTTAATTTCTTCGCTTGTCAATTTATCATTTATGAATAATGCCGTTGATGCAGTGAATACTGCCTTGAAAAATTCCTCAAAGACTATCAAGGCACAGGTTACAGACACAAAACCGGCAGAAGATAAAGAATATACCTCACTTATATTAGAATATTCCTACAATGGTAAAACACATAAGTCGTCTTATGATGTAAAATCCAATGATGTGGGTACTTACGGAGATGTTGTATATATTACGGTCAAAAGCAGTGATCCTTCAAAGATAACAAGTATTGGAACGTCAGGCGGTAATTCAGGGTTTAAATCTTACAACAGGTTCAAAGGCGTAAGAACAGCTTTTACCTTTGTAATATGCGGAGTCTTTTTTGTGGTAGGTATAACATTGGCAGTTAAAGGATTTAGAGCCAAGGGTAACTAAAAATACTTGCATTATTTATTAAAGTATGATAATATAATCAAGTGTTTTAATTTCATATTTTAAATTCCAGCGGGTGTAGTTCAATGGTAGAACACTAGCCTTCCAAGCTAGATACGTGGGTTCGATTCCCATCACCCGCTTTATTTTTTTGCAATGATGTAATTGACAAAAATTCTCAATAAGTATAAATTATCATTGAAAACAGACTTAAGAGGATAAAACATTGACACTTGCAGAACTTAAAATTAATGAATCATGTGAAATAATTTCAGTAGGAGGAGAAGGGGCACTAAGACAGCATTTTCTTGATATGGGTCTTATTCCGGGAGCTAAAGCCAAATTAGTCAAATTTGCGCCAATGGGAGATCCGATGGAGCTTCTTATTCATGGATATGAGCTTACCTTAAGACTTGATGATGCAAAGAAAATAGAAATAAAAAAGATAAGTGATATTGAATCTGAAAACGGGAATATAAAATCTCCCAATAAGCAGATACCACATCCGGGTCTTGGTGAAGGCGGTAAATTTCATAATAAAAAAGAAGAACACCCATTGCCGGATGATGAAGTGCTTACTTTTGCCCTGGCGGGTAACCAGAACTGTGGCAAGACAACTATGTTTAACCGGCTTACAGGAGCCAATCAGCATGTGGGCAATTTCCCGGGTGTGACAGTCGATAGAAAAGACGGCAGTATAAAAGGGTATAATAACACGTTAATTACTGATTTGCCGGGAATTTATTCAATGTCGCCATATAGCAGTGAAGAACTTGTTACAAGAGAATTTATTTTAAAAGAAAAACCAAAAGGAATTATTAATATTGTTGATGCTTCCAACATAGAAAGAAACCTTTATCTTACAATGCAGCTTCTGGAACTTAATATCCCTATGGTAATTGCACTTAATATGATGGATGAGGTCCGTGAGAACGGTGGTTCCGTATACATAAACAGGATGGAAGAAATGCTTGGAGTCCCTGTGATTCCTGTGTCAGCTGCCAAAAATGAAGGAATTGATGAACTGATTGACCATGCAATTCACGTTACTAAATACTCGGAAGTGCCAAAAAGACAGGATTTTTGCGATGAGGATGGAGAGGACGGAGCAGTCCACAGATGCATACATGCCATAATGCATCTTATTGAGGATCATGCCAAAGCAGCGGAAATTCCAATAAGATTTGCAGCATCCAAAGTGGCAGAGGGAGACAGCAGAATTATTGAATTGCTTAATCTCGATGATAATGAGAAACATATGATAGATCACATAACGTATCAGATGGAAAAAGAGCGTGGGCTTGATAAGTCAGCGGCAATAGCTGATATGCGTTTCAGGTTTATCAGCAAGGTATGTGAGGAAACAGTTGTAAAAGCTAAAGAAAGTAAGTCACATAAGAGGAGCAGCCGGATAGATAAAATCCTTACAGGCAAGTACACGGCAATTCCTTCTTTCATTCTTATTATGGGACTGGTGTTCTTCCTGACTTTTAATGTGATAGGAGCAAGACTCCAAAGTCTTCTTGAAATGGGAATAGATAAATTGGGAAACCTTGTAGACGGTATTTTAACATCTACAGGTGTTAATCCGGTTATACACTCCCTTGTAATTGACGGTATTTTCACGGGTGTGGGCAGTGTATTAAGTTTCCTGCCGATAATCATTACGTTATTTTTCTTCCTGTCAATTCTTGAGGACAGCGGTTACATGGCAAGAGTTGCCTTTGTTATGGATAAAATACTTCGTAAAATCGGGCTTTCCGGACGTAGTATTGTTCCGATGCTCATAGGTTTTGGATGTACGGTTCCCGGTGTTATGTCATCAAGGACATTGTCATCGGAACGTGACAGAAAGATGACAATTCTTCTGACACCATTTATGAGCTGTTCGGCAAAACTACCGATATATGTACTTTTTACATCGTTGTTTTTTAAAAAATATGCAGCACTTGTAATGATTTTGTTGTACATAGGCGGTATACTTACAGGAATACTTGTAGCCATTATTATGAAAAATACGGTTTTTAAAGGAAATCCTGTGCCATTTGTAATGGAACTCCCTAATTACAGAATGCCCGGTATGAAAAACGTCATTATGCTCTTATGGGAAAAGGCAAAAGATTTTCTGCAAAGAGCATTTACGGTCATTTTTCTTGCAACCATTGTAATATGGCTTTTACAGACTTTTGATATTCATTTTAATATGGTAACCGATTCTAAAGACAGTATACTTGCAGCACTTGCGGGAATAATAACACCGATATTTGTTCCTTTGGGATTTGGTAACTGGAAAATATCAACGGCGCTTCTTACCGGATTTATGGCAAAAGAAAGTGTTGTATCCACTTTGTCCGTTCTTGTACATGGCAATTCAGAAATACTTGCCATACTTTCTCCGGCTGGGGCATTGCCATTACTTGTATTTTGTCTTTTATATACACCATGTATTGCGGCAATAGCATCAATTAAAAGAGAACTGGGTATAAAATATGCTGTCCTTGTTGTAATAGGTCAATGCCTGATTGCGTGGATTATGGCTTTTGTGGTCAGAATGATTATGATAATATAAAGAAGAATTACTTGAAAAACGAACTAATGTTCTGTATAATAAAACTAAAAAAGACTGGAGGTGCATTTGTGAATAACAGAATATACGCAGCAATTGACCTCAAGTCTTTTTATGCTTCGGTAGAATGTGTAGAGCGAGGACTTGACCCTCTGACAACTAATCTTGTGGTAGCAGACCTATCAAGAACAGAGAAGACGATATGTCTTGCGGTATCACCTTCTCTTAAAGCGTATGGTATTCCCGGAAGACCGAGACTTTTTGAAGTTGTTCAGAAAGCAGGACGCCGTGGAGTTGAGTATATAGTAGCACCTCCGAGAATGGCTCTTTATATGGAGTACAGCACACGGATTTATAGTATATATCTTCATTATGTAGCTCCGGAGGATATTTTTGCATATTCCGTAGATGAGGTTTTTATAGATATGACATCATATCTTAAGACATATGAGATGTCACCGAGGGAACTTGTTATTAAAATGATAAAAGAAGTTCTTGACACAACGGGAATCACAGCTACTGCGGGAATAGGAACCAATATGTATCTTTGCAAGGTAGCTATGGATATAGTAGCCAAGAAGGCAACACCGGACAAGGATGGAGTAAGAATTGCCGAGCTTGACGAGATGAGTTACAGAAAGCTTTTGTGGAATCACAGACCTATTACAGATTTCTGGCGTGTAGGTCCGGGTTATGCAAAGAAACTTGAACAGCACATGCTATATACAATGGGAGATGTGGCAAGGTGTTCTGTTGGGGATGATAAAGAGTATTACAATGAGGCTCTTTTGTATAAGTTATTTGGTGTTAATGCAGAATTACTTATTGACCATAGCTGGGGATATGAACCATGCACCATGGCAGATGTTAAAAGTTACAGACCTGAGAATAACAGCCTCAGTCAGGGACAGGTTTTACAGAGCCCCTACACATACGATAAGGCAGGACTTATTGTTAAAGAGATGACAGATATTCTTGTGCTTGATCTTGTTGATAAGGGACTTGTAACCAATCAGATAGTTCTTACCATAGGATATGATATTGAAAGTCTTAATGACAGTGAGGTACGAAAACGTTACAGAGGAGAAATTACCAAGGACAGATATGGAAGGTCGGTTCCAAAGCATGCCCATGGTACGATTAATCTTGAGAGGTTCACTTCTTCTACAAGAGTTATTATTAAAAAGACAATGGAACTTTACAACAGGATTATTGATAAAAGCCTTCTGGTAAGACGTATTAACGTGGTGGCTAACCATGTGATGCAGGAAGAGGATGTTGTTAAGGAAGATTCATACAGACAGCTTGATATTTTCACCAATTATGAAGAACTTGAACGTATAGAAAAAGAACAGAATGAGGAGTTTGAAAAAGAACGCCATATCCAGGAGGCTGCCATTGAGATAAAGAAAAAATTCGGCAAGAACGCACTTCTCAAGGGCATGAATTTTGAAGAAGGCGCAACAGCAAGAGACAGGAACAGGCAGATAGGAGGACATAAAGCATGACAGACAGTTATGATGATATTATTAATCTTCCCCATCATGTTTCAGATAGATATCCGCATATGCCGATGTACGACAGGGCGGCACAATTTGCACCCTTTGCGGCACTTACGGGTCATGAGGAAGCCATAAATGAGACCTCCAGATACACAGAGGAACGGATAGAACTGACAGAGGAACAGAAGGAGAATATTGACAGGGAACTGCAGGAACTAAGGGACCGCGGTACTGAATGCAATGTGCGGATAGTATATTTTGAACCGGATGAACTTAAAAAAGGAGGAACATACGTTGAATTCAGAGGTGTTGTTAAGAAAATTAACAGCCGCGGACAGTTGACTCTTGAGAATGAAACAATACTTCTATATGATAATATATATGAACTTGAGATTATGGATTGAGTGACATCCATTATAGGATAATTTACTTGCAAAATATGTCGAATGTTGATACAATAAGAAAAAGCCTTGAGGAGGAAGTAAATGATGAATATTATGATATATGAGGATAACAGAGAATGTATAGGTAATTTACAAGGGATACTTAGAGAATATTTTGAAGAACGAAGCATCATGTTTAGTATGTTTATTACTAAGCTTGGTGCTTTTTGTGATTTTGATTCAGGAAATAATACTGATATGGTATTTATTGATATAGACGGAGAAGAGGGCGATGCAATTAATTTTGCAAGAAGAATAAGACAAAATAATAAAAATGCTATTATTTTCCTCCTTACGGATAAGCTGCAGATTATACCTGAGATGATGAAAGTGGGAATTTTTCAGGTGATATTGAAACCGATAGATGCGGATTTAGTATATGATGAGCTTGACAGGGCAGTTCAATTATATGCGGATATATACAGCATATATGATATAAGTTGGTGCGGAGTCAATCATTTGCTGAATTATAAAGGTATATTCTATATAGAAGCATATAACAGACATTTGTATATTGTTACCGGAGAAGATAGTTATATGAGTATGGGTTCAATACATAAAGAAAAGGAAAGATTTGGAGGACGCAGTTTTGCAAGGTGTCATTGTGGTTTTTTAGTTAATATGCAATATATAACTGAGTGCGGCAGTAACTATGTTAAAATGAGTAATGGTAAAGAGATTCCGATTAGCAGACAATATAGGGATGAATTTATGAATTCATTTACGAAGTATTTAAAAACAAAAACAATTCATTAGGTCAAAAATGCATCGAAAATGGTTAATTCTGCATATTGCATTGAGATGTGTACATATATATGGTATTTTTCAAAAAGAAGATAATGCATATTCTTGAGCAAGTATTAAATTTAGTAAAGGAGACGGAAATAATGATTAGTATGGTTCTAAGAAATATCCAAAATTCATTCATAAATTTTCGCAAAATTTTTATCCTGTTAATTGTTTCACAGATAATTTCTATTATGAGTATCTTCTTTGTTTATGGAATATATGGAAGCTATGCAGCTAAAATACAGGAAATAGAGCTAAATACATACAGAATAGGTATAGATTTTGAGGAGGCTGAGAAAAATACGGTTGGCACACTTAAAAGAAACCTTCCGGAAGTATTAGACAGGATTAATGATAAACTGGAGTTCGTGTTTGTTGCCGGAGTAAGCAATCATAAAATGGTGGCAATGAGAACAAAATATATTGATGGTGACTTTAGAACTGTAATAACAAAAGCACAGTATGAAAATATGAAAGGAAGATATCTCAATTCAGAAGATGATGAAAAATGTAACAGAGTTATTTTTTCAGCAAAAGGCAAGGAAGATTCGGTGGGCGATATTGTAGACATAGCAGGTACTGAATTTGAAATTGTAGGAACTTGTGATGACCTGTTTGCGGCTGGTTATGATATACCTTATAATTCGTGTCCTGATGATTTGCAGCTTAGCTGGTGCAGCTTTTATTTTAAAGAGTTACCTACGGTTAATGATTATAATGCAATAAAAAAGATGGTTACAGGTAACTTTAGTAATTACACAATGGATGAATTCGATATAAAGAACAATGATGAACTTACTTCATATAGGACCATAATTGCTATTTCCGTCTCAATAGGAATTATTTCGGCACTTAATACATGTCTTATGTATGGATATATTATAAGCCAAAGAAGAAAACAAATGGTAGTATATGGAATAATCGGGGCTGCCAGAATAAGAAGATTTGCAATAAGTGAATCGGAAATGCTGGTATTCAGCGTTACAACCTCGTTAGTAGGAGTTGTTTTATTCAGAACAATTTTCCAGAGTATTGTACTAAAAGTGTATGACAACAGCAGTGAAATATATACTGTAAAGATGTATGTGTTTATGACAATACTGTATATTATGTGCATACTGATATTTACATCTGTTTTGTTGGCAGTTATGAACAGGGATAAGCTGGCAGATATGTTGAGGAGGACAGAGAATGACTAAATTTGGAATCAGCGAATATATAAGAAATTTTTGGTTTAATTTGTGCTCAATATTATTACTTATTGTAATGATGATTTTAACCACAGGCATGATATCAAATATTGACGAAAAAGCCGGTATGTATAAAATAGCACGTAAATATATGGATTATGACAGTATGTATCTTGCAAGCATAGAAAATAAGAATATTGAAGAACTTAAGGAAATAGGAGATGTTAATTATGTACAGACTATTGAAGGTGATTGCGGAACAAATAAACTGATACGTGGATGTGTATATAGCAGAGAAATTATGAAAAATATGAAACCAAAGCTGGAATATGGTACATATCCGGATAAGGTCACAGTAGATAGTAATACGGTGAAAGCACTGATAAGCGCTAATCCTTATGGAATAAAGGCTGGGGACACATTTACATATATTGTATCTACACTGGGTGAATCTGTTCCGGTAAATGTGTATGTTACAGGAGTAATCAAGGAGGGACAGAGGTTATATATCACTTTAAATAAAACTTTTATTAATATGTCATATGAAGATTTTTTTCCTGTATACAGTTACGAACAGACAGAAGATGTGAGGCTTATTATTCCGGAAAGTGAAATTTCCAAAATGCCTGAGGCGATGAAAGCTTCATTATGCGATAATGTAATGATTAATCCGAAAGGAACACTCACGCAAGAGGAAAGAGACGCCATATACGACAGGATAGCAGATTATGATATAACGGGAGAGACCCCATATCCTGAACCGGCTGAGCTGGTAAACAGAAATAATACCATGTTTAAAATAGAATTTATGAAATATATTCCACTCTCTGTGGTTACTATTGTGTTGCTTTGCATAAGCATAATCGGTATTGTTAATATAAAAACAGCGAAAAGCACAAGATATTATGGAATAATGTATGCTTATGGAATGAGATATAAAAAAGCCCAGATTATAGAGGGCGTATCAATGACATTTAATTGTGGTTTAGCTGTTATATTTACCGTATCATTAATTAAATTGCAACAGAAAATGGAATTTTTCGGAGAAATAAATTGTAATCTTAATATGCCGCAGATAATCACAATAACCGGAATATGCATTATTATAATATTTTGCTCAATGTTTGCTGCTAAAGGTGTGCTAAAGGAACATACACCGGTCCAGATACTTAAAAATAAAAACTAAATGGAGGCATCTATGATAGAAATAAAGAATTTATATAAGACATATAATTATGGAAAGCCAAATGCTTTTGAAGCTTTAAAAGATGTGTCATTAACGATAAATGATGGCGAAATGGTAGCAATTATAGGTAAATCCGGAGCCGGAAAGTCAACATTAATGCACATACTGGGATGTATTGATGACTTTGAAAAAGGTCAGTATATTTTTAACGGAAAGGACATTTCCAAAGTAAATGAAAAGAAAAGTGCGGCAATAAGAAATTCCGAAATAGGAATTGTCCTACAGGAGTTTGCACTTATGGAACAATATACGGTAGTAGAAAATGTAATTATGCCATTGTTTTTTACTCCGAAATCAGGACGAAGGAGTGAAAAGGAAAAACGTGCTTTGGAGATACTGAAAAGACTGGAAATGGATGAATATGCCCATAAAAAAGTCAACAAACTTTCAGGCGGGCAGAAACAGAGAGTTGCAATTGCAAGGGCAATGATTAACAATCCGTCTGTTCTTCTGGCAGATGAGCCTACAGGAGCTTTGGATGTGAAAACAACCGATGAAATTATGAAAGTTTTCAGAAATCTGAATAAGAATGGAACTACAGTGATAATCATTACACATGACATGGAAGTTGCAGGAATGTGTGACAGAATCATAGAAATTAGTGACGGAAAAATTATATAACATAAAAGGCTGCGGATATAATCTGCAGCCTTTAGTATTATTTTGAATAGTTAAGATACCACAATACACCTAATGTAATTCCTATTGTCCAGACTATAAGGGATAAGATTCCGCATATAAGACCTGTTCTTGATTCTTTACAATGGCTTCCGTATTGTTTCTTGTATACATAGCACAGACGTATCGTGAATATGGAAAATAAAATTACACCAAAGAAAAAACTTGCGATTCCCATATTACGGCATGCCCTTGCCAAATCGTCGGCCTGTTTGTTACCGGTTGTACCCATTATTTAGTGAAACCTCCCTGTCTGAGCCAGTTGTATAACTGGTTAATTTCTTTGTAGTTGATAAGGACATAAATACTGTATATCATCATTATGATTGAAAGAATAAGACCTATAATGGAACATACAAGGCCGACTGTTGCTGGAGCATTCATTTTTCCGTTGTTGGATTTTTTGTATTTAAGCGCAAAGACGAGACCGAGGATACCAAGTGTAATACCTACTATTCCGTAACAGCAGCACAATATGATACTTAAAATACCAAGCACAAGTGCTGCGACCGAATAACCGCTGTCATTTTCATAATTGTTATAATTATTATTGTAACCATTATAATAGTTATTATTATAACCGTTATTATATCCATTGTTATTGTTGTCAGAGTATGAACCTCTGTTATCGGATTCTCCGCCGCCTTCACGGTAATATCCCTGATTGTTATTATTATCATCACCATTATAATTGTTCTGATATTCCATAATGAACCTCCGTGTTAAGTTGATTAAGGTATGATATATACATGCCTTGTAATAAGAATGATATTCTTAATTATAAAGTTGACAACTACAAGAAAAAGTGCAATATACAGGTAAAAATATTTTAAATGCATACCCTTAACCCTGCCATGTGTCAGAAAACGGAAGGTCTGGCTTATATAAAAAAATGCGGTAAGTATGACAGCGTATATAACCAGTGGGTGATATAAAATACTCTTCGGGATATTGCCGTGAATAAGATATATAAAAGCTCTTGTGCCGCCGCAGCCTGGACAGTAAAGACCTGTAAGGTGGCGGAACTGACACTCTGTAAGCATATTAATATCGTAACGGACAGCAATTCCTTTGATAATCAATGCTGTAATTCCAGTAATAAAAAATATGCAGATTCCTATTATATACACAACGGTATCCGAATCTTTTTCTCTAAGCAGTTGTCTGAAATTTAATCTTTCACTCATATACAATATATTAACATGAAAAAACACTCCTTGCAATACGTACAAAGTCCTTATAAAATATAACAAGAGAATGGAGGAATGCACATGACGGTAAAGGAACGGGCTTTGCTTGTTACAAAACGGCTGGATGAATTTTATACCACAGAGCTTACCTGCTATCTTAATCATGACAGCGCATGGCAGCTTCTTTTTGCCACCATATTAAGTGCCCAGTGTACAGATGCAAGGGTTAATATAGTGACAGAAAAGCTTTTTAAAAAATACAGAACCTTGGAGGATTTTTCTAAAGCGGACATTAAAGAACTTGAGGAAGATATACGGTCCACAGGTTTTTACCACAATAAAGCAAAAAATATTAAGGCTTGTGCCACGGAACTTCTGGAACGCCATAACGGGGAAGTACCAAGAGACATCGAAAGCCTTACGGTATTAAGCGGAGTGGGCAGAAAGACTGCCAATGTGATAAGAGGAAATATCTATCATGAACCGAGTATTGTGGTGGATACACATGTTAAAAGAATTTCCGGGAAGTTAGGACTTACAAAAGAAGATGACCCTGTTAAAATAGAATTTGACCTTATGAAGGTCCTTCCTAAAGACCATTGGATTTTATATAATATTCAGATAATAAGGCTGGGAAGAAATATATGCTTTGCAAGAAACCCTAAATGTGAGGAATGTTTTTTAAGGGATTTATGTAAAGCAGGAAAAGGAAAATAATAATGATAAAAGATTTTGTGGCAATCGACCTTGAGACAACAGGCCTTAGCCCTTATGATAATAAAATAATAGAATTAGGTGCGGTAAGATACAGGGACGGAAAGCCTGTGGACCAATATAATACCTTGATTAATCCGGGAGTCCATATCCCGGAACGTATAACAGAGATAACCGGAATTGATGACGATATGGTAAGTAAAGCACCTTATATTGATGATGAGCTGGACAGAATTATGGAATTTATAGGTAACGATGTGATTCTGGGACATAATGTGATATTTGATTATACATTTATAGCGGGAGCTTTAGCAGGACACAGTATAGAATACAGTGCGGAAGCAATAGATACTTTGAAGTTTGCCAAAAAAGTATTGTCGGCCAATGAATCAAAGAATCTTGAACACCTTTGTGAAATGTTTGACATAGTGACGATACACCACAGGGCATACGAAGATGCCATGTCCGCTGCCAATGTGTATTTCAGATTGTGTGAACTTTCAGGAGAGGAAACGATTGTTGAACAGTATCACTTCAAGAAACAGAAAGCTGCGGGGATTACACCCAAACAGGTAAATTACCTTAAATCCCTTATAGAAAGACATAATATAAAACCTGACTACATAATCGAAAACCTGACAAAAAGCCAGGCTTCAAGGGAAATCGACAGAATATTATCCGAGTATGGAATTATGAGACGGCAGCTTTAATTTCATTAAGTTTTGAAAGGATGGGTGCCTTCATTATGGAATCCAGCTTATCGGCACTTTCGATTAATGAATTAATACCGGTTATATTATTGTCTTTACGGTAAAGTTCTGCTAACATGTAGTAATTGCGGCTTACGTCAGTACCGATTGATATACCGTATTCAAGAATTACAGCAGCGAGTGAACAGTTCCCAATCTCAATAAGTCTTGCACCACATCTGGCAATTATATTGACAAGTGTGATATAATTTTCATCATATTCAGATAATGCTGAAAGGTTGGCAACACCGTATTTTTCCTTTAAGTCAGTATTGGTAAGACCTGAAAGATTGAGAATTTTTCTGGCCTGCAGATTTAAAAGAGTTGTGCGGTATTCGTTAATTTCATCATCTGAAATATCGGAAGGGATGACAGAATCGGGAATATTTATGTAATTGAGATTTGAAATATCTTTTCTGCGGACGGTATTGGCTCTTGCCTCCCTTGCCCAGAAAGATGCCTTGGCAGAATCTGATTTACGGGAATGTTTTTTACATTCATATAATATTAACATTCCGATTATAATAGTACAAAATAAAATAACCCATCCAAAATTTTTAAACATAGAATCACCTCAGAAAGGAAGTATTGTGATGTATAACAAGAAAAACAGAAGAATAATGACAACCGTACTTGTTGTAATACTTGTACTTGCAATGGTTGTACCTCTTCTTATATCTGCTATTTCCTGATAGTTGGATTATACGAAAAAAATCATATTATATCAAGAACCAAGAGGAAATTAGGGTTGGAATGAACGGTAAAATATGATATTATTAACCAATAACCCTTATGATAGGAAGTTAGTAATGGCAGTAGGAAAAGTACCTAACAGAATTTTAAAAAGAAGCGTTGTTAATCTGCTTAAATGTCCGCCAAGAACGGGCATTGATGCAGCCTCTTTTGCCGTCGGAGATATACACGTCCTTACAGCCTGTGCAACAGGTCTTACGGATTGTGCAATTGCACCGGAAACAGCCGTTTACAAAGCGGCGAACAATATATGGGTTTCCGGGGGAGAACTCCTTGGGATAGAGGCTTCTTTTATGTTGCCTAAAAGCTATAACGAGTATAACCTCAAGGCATATACAAAGCGTGTTAAAGCAGCATGCGATAAGTGCAAAACGACACTTGCGGGAGGGCATACGGAAGTAACGGACGGCGTTAAGAGGTTTTGTATAAGTGTAGCAGCAACAGGTATTGCAGGCACTACACCGGTCAACATACATAACGTTAAGCCCGGAATGGATATAATTGTTACAAAATGGATTGCGCTTGAAGAGGCTGCAATGATTGTGAGTAATGAAGACAACATGGCAAAGTTATGTGAACACTTTTCTAATGAATATATGAGTGTAACCGGACAATATGCTGACTGGCTTACAGTTCGTGATGAGGCCGCAGTCGCGATGAAGCATGGTGTAGCAGCCATGCACGATATATCGGAAGGCGGTATATTTACTGCACTCTGGGATTTTGCCGAAGGAAGCGGATGCGGGTTTGAAGTTGATTTGAAACGTATTCCGTTAAGACAGGAGACAGTGGAAATTGCAGAATTTTTCCACCTTAATCCTTATACCATGAAGTCATCAGGAAGTATAATAATCGCCTGTGATAATGGAACTGATATGGTGAATGCCCTTAATGAAGAGGGAATTCCGGCAGTTATAATAGGCAGAACAACTGATAACAATGGTAAGATACTTCGCAACGAAGATGAAATCAGATATTTAGATAAGATGTAATACAGGCACAGCCTGACAGAAAGGATGGATTACAATATGCGTGAAGCAATTTTAGCAGTTCTTGAAAAAAACAGCAGAATAGATTTGGCGGATCTTGCCGCTTTACTTGGAGTTACGGAAGCGGAGGTAGCTAATGAAATTTCAGAAATGGAAAAGGAGAGAGTTATCTGTGGTTACCATACGCTTATCAACTGGGATAAGACCAACAATGAAAAAGTAACGGCACTTATTGAAGTTAAGGTAACTCCACAGAGAGGTCTCGGTTTTGATTCAATTGCCGAGAGAATATATAATTACAGCGAAGTGCACGCACTTTACCTTATGTCCGGAGGATTTGACTTTACGGTAATTATTGAAGGAAAGACAATGAAGCAGGTTGCTACATTCGTATCAAGCAAATTAGCTCCGCTTGAAGCAGTTTTAAGCACTTCAACACATTTTGTATTAAAGAAATATAAAGACCACGGAACAGTTCTTGATGCTCCCGTGTCTGATGAAAGGATGCTTGTTACACCATGAGAAACCCATTATCTGACAAAATAACGACAATTAAGCCTTCTGGTATTCGTAAGTTTTTTGATCTGGTAAGTGAAATGAAGGATGCCATATCTTTGGGTGTGGGCGAACCTGATTTTGATACACCATGGAGAATACGTGAAGAAGGAATATATACCCTTGAAAAAGGCAAAACATATTACACAAGTAATTCAGGCCTTATGGACTTGAGAATTGAGATAAGCAGATATCTCGAAAGAAGATTCGGACTTAATTACGATGCGGAAAAAGAAATTATTGTTACCGTAGGGGGAAGCGAAGGAATAGACCTCGCTTTCAGGGCAATGCTTAATCCGGGAGATGAAGTTATCATTCCTGAGCCATGCTATGTTTCTTATGTGCCATGTGTAACGCTTGCAGATGGTGTTCCTGTTACGGTTAACCTTAAAGAAGAAAATGATTTTAAGCTTACCAAGGAGCAGTTACTCAGTGCCATAACACCTAGGACCAAGATTCTTGTACTTGCGTTCCCTAACAATCCTACAGGTGCAGTTATGACAAAAGAGGAACTTGAGGAAATCGCCGAGGTTGTTAAGGAAAAGGATATCTTTGTTGTATCCGATGAGATTTATGCCGAACTTTCATACGGCAATACAAGACATTGTTCAATCGCATCCATTGATGGAATGAAAGAACGCACTATAGTAATTAATGGTTTTTCCAAAGCCCATGCAATGACAGGCTGGAGACTGGGATATGCCTGTGGACCTGAAGTAATAATCAAACAGATGCTTAAGATACATCAGTTTGCTATTATGTGTGCACCAACCAACAGTCAGTATGCTGCTGTAGAGGCATTGAGAGAATGTGACGATGCAGTTGAAGAGATGAGAAATGAGTATGACAGACGAAGAAGATTTATGCTTAGCAAACTCCGTGGTATGGGACTTAAAGTTTTTGAACCATACGGGGCATTTTATATTTTCCCAAATATAGCAGAGTTTGGACTTACGTCGGATGAGTTTGCAACAAGATTTCTTACGGAAGAAAAGGTTGCGGTTGTCCCGGGAACAGCTTTCGGTGACTGCGGTGAAGGATTTTTAAGAATGTCCTACGCCAGCTCATTAAGCAATTTAAAGACAGCAATGGAAAGACTTGAAAAATTTATTGACAGATTAAGAAACAAATAGCAGGAGAAAATCTACATGGCAGAGCAAATGAAAATAGAATATATTAATCCTTTTCTTGTAGCGGGAACAAGCGTACTTTCTGATATGTGCGGACTTAAACTGACGGCCGGAAAACCATATGTAAAAACAACATCTTTTGATTCGGACTATATTGTAATTAGTCTTGGAGTAACAGGTCAGATTGCAGGTCAGGTTCTTCTGGCATTTCATAATGATGTGGCATGTGACATTGCTTCTAAGATGTGTATGATGCCTATAACAGCACTTGATGAACTTTCACTCAGTGCACTTAGCGAGTTAGGAAATATGATTCTTGGAAATGCAGCAACAGTATTATCAACAAAGGGTATTTTTATTGATATAACACCACCTTCAATAATACAGGGAACATTTCATATCGGAAGTTCGTTTGCCCAGAATATATGCGTACCACTTATTTATAATAACGATAAAATGATCGAGTTTGATATTTCATTGAAAGAAGGAAAATAAGATGTTAAATATAGTCCTTCATGAACCGGAAATGCCTGCCAATACCGGCAATATCGGAAGAACCTGTGTTGCAACGGATACGGTGCTTCACCTTATCGAACCATTGGGTTTTAAGATTAACGATAAAATGCTTAAAAGAGCAGGACTTGATTATTGGGATAAATTAGATGTAAGAATATATGATGATTTTGATGATTTTCTTGCAAAAAACCCGGGAGCCAAAATATATATGGCAACAACGAAGGCAGCAAGAAGTTATACAGATGTACAATACGAGGATGATTGTTATATAATGTTTGGAAAGGAAAGCGCCGGGATACCTGAATCGATTCTGCAGAAGTATCAGGATACAGCGGTAAGAATCCCTATGTGGGGCGATATAAGGTCGCTTAATCTTTCCAACTCTGTAGCAATCGTTTTATATGAAGCATTAAGACAAAATAATTTTCTTGGACTCAAGATGAAAGGAAGACCACGTACTTTTGACTGGGACTAATCAGCCCCAGACAGAAGGTGCGTGGCCTTTTGCTTTAGGGAGGGCAAATGTAAATTCCGTACCTACGCCCTCGGTGCTTACAACGTCTATATATTCGTTATGTGACGTGATTATTTCTTTTACTATGGAAAGACCAAGGCCGGTTCCGGTCTTGTCCTTGCCTCTTGAAACATCGGTTTTGTAGAAACGCTCCCATATTTTGGATATGCTTTCCCTTGGAATACCAATGCCGAAGTCCTTGACAGAAATAAGGGCTTTATCACCCTTTTCAGTGACGGATATTATTATTGAGGAGTCGCTGTTACTGAACTTAATTGCATTATCTATAAGATTATAAAGAACCTGCTGAATCTTGGACATATCGGCAGAAACCATAAGTTCTTTATCCGGAAAGATAAGTTTGAATTTGATTTTTTTCTTTTCGCAGGTACCCTGAAAAGTCTCAATGGTCTTTTTGATTGTAGCAATAATATCAAAATCAGAGATGTCAAGAATCATACCTTCATCCGTAACATTGTTGATTGTAAGAAGATTATTGGTTAATTTTGTCAGACGTTCTGTTTCCGATATTACTATGCCGAGATATTTTTCCTGCATTTCAGGGGGGATGGTTCCGTCAAGCATTGCTTCAAGATATCCTTTTATGGAAGTTAACGGTGAACGGAAATCATGGGATATGTTGGCAATAAATTTTTTCTGGTATTCGTTAAGACTGTTAATTTCAGCAGCCATATAGTCAAGGGAATCTGAAAGCCTGCCTATTTCGTCATTATGTTTTATATTAATTTTTTCGGAAAAATCTCCCTTGGCATATTTACTTACAATCTTTGTGATTTTATTAAGTGGTCTTGTAATGTATTTATAGAACAATACAAATATAAGTCCCGATGTGATAAAACATATAACCAAGGTGATGTAATTGAAATTAAAACTGTTATCGGCATCAGAACGGACATCTTTTACAGATTTGCTAAAGATTACATATCCTCTGGTATTGTATAGATAAGTTATTGGATAATATACCGTAAGGTAGTTTCTGTCATATATTCCAAAGAAATCGTTGACGATATAATTGCTTTTCTTATATTTGGCAGGGTCAAAGCCTTTTACAGAGTCCAACCCTGAGTCGGAAGTATCCATTAATACAGTTCCATCCGTTGCAAGCAGCATGATATTGCAGCCTGTATACCGTGAAACTGCTTTAAGAAAAGGCAGGGAAGGAGCGTCATCAACATCTCCTCCGGAATAAGCATTACCATATTCGGAAGCAATGCTCATTGCTGTTTTGTACATATAATCAGCCTGTGAACTTAATTCACTTCTGTAATTGAATTTTGAACAGAGTGTAGATATTATTCCGAAGCTTATAATAATACCTATCAGATATGTAGTTATCATTTTGTTAATTAATCGTATTCTCATTAACTATTTTCTCGATTCAAATTTATAGCCTACACCCCATACGGTGCCGATACTCCATTTTTCGTGGTCATGTATTTTTTCGCGGAGCCTTTTTATATGGACATCCACGGTACGGGTGTCCCCCACATATTCATAACCCCATATATGGTCTAAAAGCTGTTCCCTTGTGAATACCTGGTTTGGTGAGGTCGCAAGAAAATATAAAAGTTCCAGTTCTTTAGGAGGCATATCAACCGGTTTGCCCATATATATTACGGAATAATTACTCAAATTAATGATTAAATCAGGGTACTCAATGTACTCTCCGGAAGGCTTTTCAGGGGTATCGTTTGACTGCGTGGCTGTATATCTTCTTAAAACAGCTTTAACTCTGGCAACAAGTTCCTTGGAATCAAAAGGCTTAATCATGTAGTCATCGGCGCCAAGTTCAAGCCCCAGTACCTTATCAAATATCTCACCCTTTGCCGAAAGCATTATTATAGGGGTATTGTTTTCACGGCGTATTTCCCTGCAGACCTGGTATCCGTCAATTCCCGGAAGCATAAGGTCTAAAAGAATCAAATCAGGTTTAAAACGGAAGAATGCTGTAAGTGCGTTTTCACCGTCATTCACGATTAAAGTTTCAAAACATTCTTTTGTAAGGTAAAGAGAGATAAGCTCAGCAATGTTGTTATCATCATCTACGATTAAAATTTTCTGTTTGTCCGCCATATTATTTCCTCCTAATCTTTAAATTCAGCTATGGTTACTCCGTAGTCACCTTCGCCGAAGGTTCCTAAACGGAAACTTTTAACATGTTTCTGACGTTTCAGATAGTTATGAACCGCATTTCGTAATACTCCCGAACCTTTGCCGTGGACAATACGGACAGGGGAGATATGTGCCAGAAATGCGTCATCCAGGTATTTATCAAGTGCAATAATGGCTTCGTCACTGGTCATTCCGATAAGATTGATTTCAGGGGAAATTGAAGCCGTTTTATTCATTTTCAGCTTGCCGATTCCTGATTTTTTATTGTTGAGTTTCTCGGTTTCGGAAGCCTCTTTAAGGATTATAAGGTCCTTTATATTCACTTTTGAATTAAGAATACCCATTGAAACCGTGAGAAAACCTTTGGAATCAGGAAGGGTGTGAACCGTTCCGTCAAGGTCCATGCTGATTACATGGACTTTGTCGCCTATATGGAAATCGGCGGCGGTGTGGTTCGAGGTCTGCACAGGTTTATTTGCAGCCTTTTTAGCATTGGTTTTCTCAAGCTGTTTTCTTATACGTTCTCTTCCGGCTTCCAGATCCTGTATGGTCATTCCGTTTTTGGCAGCCTTATTGAAGTCTCTGATAGTCTCGTCTGCCGTCTCTTTGGCTTCCCTTAAAATTGCGTCCGCCTCTTCCCTTGCCTTCTCAATAATGCTGTCAGATTTTTCATCAAGACGTTCAGTTTTAATTTTAAGGCGGTTCTTAAGTTCCTCAATTTCTTTCTTATAAAGTTCAATTTCAGCCTGCTCTTTTTCTATTGTAACACGGCTTTTTTCAAGGTCGGAAATTACATCTTCAAAAGCTTTGTCCGAGGTTCCTATATTAGCCTTGGCATTTTCTATGATTTCAGAAGGAAGCCCAAGCTTGCCGGATATTGCAAAGGCATTACTTTTGCCAGGGATTCCTATAAGAAGCCTGTAAGTAGGCGCAAGGCTTGCCACATCAAATTCACAGCAGGCATTTTCAACCCCGTCAGTTGAGAGTGCATATATTTTCAACTCACTGTAGTGGGTGGTGGCTATCGTCGTAATCTTTTTGGAATGTAAAGTCCGGAGTATGGATATCGCAAGGGCGGCACCTTCTGTCGGGTCTGTTCCGGCACATAATTCATCAAAAAGAACAAGGCTGTTGGAATCGGCTTTTTTAAGAATATATACAATATTTTTCATATGGGATGAAAAAGTCGAAAGACTTTGTTCAATGCTCTGTTCGTCACCGATATCCGCAAAAATATCATTAAAAACGGTCAGCTTTGAGTTGTCCGACGCGGGAATATGAAGTCCTGACTGACCCATTAGAGAAAACAGACCGATTGTTTTTAACGTAACCGTTTTACCGCCTGTGTTAGGGCCTGTTATAATAAGCTGCTCGTAACCGTCACCGAGATATATGTCCACAGGGACAACTTTACTACTGTCAATTAAAGGGTGACGGCCTTTTTTGATGTTAATTTTACCGTCGCAATCCATTATAGGCTCGGAACCTTTGTAACTATGTGAAAAACCTGCCTTTGCAAAGATAAAATCCAGTTCTTTAAGCATATCGTAATTGGTGAGAAGTTCTGTAGTATAGTTGCCTGCCATTGCCGACAGGGAAGAAAGTATAACGGAGATTTCCTCACTTTCTTTTATCTCAAGTTCACGAAGGTCATTGTTAAGCTTTACAATTGACATGGGCTCAATGAAAAAAGTTGAGCCTGTGTTACTCTGGTCATGAATCATGCCGGGAACCTGTGAACGATATTCTGCCTTGACCGGGATGCAATACCTTCCGTCCCTTGTGGTAACAACAGCATCCTGCAGATATGTCCTATAGCTTCCTGATATCATATGGGAAAGCTCAGATTTAATGCGTTCATTGACATTTTTCTGCTGCCGTCTTATATCTTTAAGATTGGTGCTTGCGTCGTCTGCAATTTCCGTTTCGGAAATAATGCAGCGGTTAATTTCATTCAAAACATCACTGAGAGGATTAAGCATGTTAAAACGTTCTGACAAAACATCGAGATTGGTTTCAATACTGTTACTGTCATAACGGATTGCGGATACTGTAACAGAAAGCAGGGCTGCCACGGAAAGAAGCTCGCTTATGCCAAGTGAACTTCCGACTTCAAGGCTTTTTATAAGAGGCCTTATATCTGTCAGACCCGAAAAACCAAGCGAACCCTTTGCAAAAATACGGGATGAAGCCGCGGTTGTATCCTGCTCACACTTCCTTATATAATCAAGGTCTGTAGAAGGCATAAGCTTACGGCAAAGAACCTTGCCCGGAGCGGATGTTGCATATTTTGAAAGACGTTCTGTTATTTTATCAAATTCAAGAATGGACAATGCTTTTTTATTCATTACAAAAAACTCCTGTCAATATCTAAATTATTTATATTTTACTCTACCGGACAACAAACTTCAATAATATGTCATAAATTGTTCATATTTTAGGAATATAATACAAACACTTACACTGATTAATTCGAGAGGACAATACCATGTCAGATAAGAAAAATGATAATTATGATTTATATACAGAACATATTGTTAAGGAACCATGGAAAAATTCAAAGCGTATTTTGAAGAAAGGTGCGTCACTGGTTGCCATGGCAGTATTTTTCGGACTCGTTGCGGGCCTTGTTATGATTATTGTTTACAAAACAGGTAAAAATTATCTTGATGATAATAAAGCTGCTATGAATGAGACAACCTCGAGTACGGACGGAAGCGAGAGCAAGGAGACTGACCCGGAGGACACTACGGTGCCGCCTATTGAAGAAATTACAACAGAAATTCCTTCAACGGTACCTATAGATAACGAGAAACTTAATGACTATATGGGATATTATAAAGCACTCAAATCAGTTGCGGATAAAGCCGGATTGTCGGTTGTAACCGTTACTGCTGCAAAGCAGGGGGTTGATTTTTTTAATTCAACATATCAGAACATAGCTGATGAATACGGGATTGTGATATCCTCAGACAGTACGGGATATTATATACTTACGGAATATTCCCTTGTTAAAAATTCGGAAAATATACAGGTTACATATTATGACAAAACAGTTGATACAGCTGAATTTGTTGCAGGTGACACAACAACAGATATGGCAGTTATTAAGACAGGCTCGTTGAATACGGCGGTTGTACCTGTTCAGTTTGGTAATTCGGATGCAGTCCTTAAAGGGGATTTATTAGTCGCAACAGGAAGATTATACGGCTTTAACGGAACGATAGGATATGGAATTGCAACAGGTGTCAATAATTCTGTTAATGATACAGATTCAATTTACAGGCTTATCAATACTGACATCATCGGTACCGCTACTTCAAATGGTGTTATTCTTAACCTGCATGGTGAAGTTGTAGGAATAATTACAATGGCATATAACAGTGATAATACAAATTTTATAACAGCTTATGCAATTAATGATGTAAGAAACCTTATGCAGAACCTTGTTAATAAGAAAAGTATGCCTTATCTGGGAATAAAAGGACAGACAGTTACGGATGAGATAGCTGCCACTAATAAAATCCCTAAGGGAATATATATTTCTGCTGTAGAGACCAATTCTCCCGCATACAAATCAGGAATACAAAGTGGTGATGTGATTACACAGATTAACGGAACCGAAATTAACAATATGGAAAGTTTTATGATGCAGCTTGAAAAAAATAATCCGGGAGATAATGTCAACGTCACTATTAAAAGACGGGGCAGGGAAGATTATAAAGAGATTGAATTTAACCTTGTGCTTGGTGTAGAATAAGACGTATTGAATAGTGAAAGGAAAATTTTTTATGAAGTATATTAACACATTAAATGAAGGCGAAAGAGTCAACGGAATATACTTTTGCAAGGTAAAGGCAGCGGCAACAACCAAGAATGGTAAAGATTACATCAATCTTACTTTACAGGATAAAACAGGCAATCTTGACGGTAAAATATGGAATCCCAACTCACCTGGAATCAGGGATGATTTTGAATCCGGGGATTATATACTGCTTAACGGCGATGTAACGGTTTTTAACGGAGCATTACAGCTTAACGTGGCAAATGCTGGCAAAGCGGAAGCAGGTTCTTATGATGAGAGCGATTATATGCCATGTTCCGAAAGGGATATTGAGGAGATGTATGATGAACTTCTTAAAATAATGTCTAAGGTTCAGAATGAGCATCTTAAATCTCTTATTAACAGCTTCTTTGTGGAGGATAAAGAATTTATCGGCAATTTCAAGAAACATTCCGCTGCAAAGAGAGTTCATCACGGATTTATCGGAGGACTTCTTGAGCATACTCTGGGAGTCGTTAAAATATGTAATTATATTGCAGACAATTATACATATCTCAGCAAGGACTTACTGCTTACGGCAGCACTTTTCCATGACATAGGCAAAGTGTATGAGCTTTCCGCATTTCCTGAAAACGATTACACTGATGACGGACAGCTTCTTGGACATATTGTGATGGGATGTGAAATTATCGGCAAGGCAGCAGATAAGATAGACGGATTCCCTGTTATGCTGGAGCGTGAATTAAAGCATTGTATAGTTGCACATCATGGCGAGTTTGAATACGGTTCTCCTAAGAAACCGGCTCTTGCCGAGGCAGTTGCACTTCATTTTGCCGATGATATGGATGCCAAATTAGAGACTTTCAAGGAAGCACTTAATACTCCGGCAGGACAGAACGGTGAATGGACCGGCTTCAACAAAATGTTAGACAGTAATATAAGGAAAACAATTATCTGATATGGAAATAAAGAAAAATAACGATTATGAACTATTAATTGAAGATCTGACAATGAGCGGCGAGGGCGTAGGCAGAATAGATGGCTACGCTCTTTTTGTAAAGGATACAATTCCCGGAGACAGGGTAATTGCAAAGGCAACAAAGCTTAATAAAAACTATGGCTACGGCAGGCTGATGTCTGTAATAGAACCTTCAAAGGACCGTGTTGAAGCGAAATGTCCTGTTGCGAAAGCTTGTGGGGGCTGTACCCTTATGGCAATGAGCTATGAAAGACAGCTTGAATTCAAGCGCCATCTTATAGAGAACAATCTTATAAGGATCGGTGGGCTTAGCGGCATAGAAGTACCTCCTGTTATCGGTATGGACAACCCATACAGGTATAGAAACAAAGCCCAGTTTCCTGTGGGAACGGACAAAGACGGAAATATTGTCATGGGCTTTTATGCAGGCCGTACCCATTCCATAATTCCTAATGAGGACTGTCTTATAGGTTCGGATATCAATGCAGGAATTCTTGCAGAAATCAAAGCATTTATGATTGTGAACCACATAAAATCCTATGATGAGAATTCTCATAGTGGGCTTGTACGTCATATTTTAATCAGGACAGGATTCACTACAGGTCAGATAATGGTGTGCGTTGTCATTAACGGCAGCAATATTCCGAAAGAAGATGAACTTGTTAAAAAGCTGCTTGCATTGTCTTTTTCCGATGACAGAAAAATTGCAAGTATAATGGTTAATATAAACAGGGAAAAAACAAATGTTATTCTCGGTAAAAAATGCAAGGTGCTTTACGGTACTCCATATATTGAGGACTATATCGGCGAGGTAAAATACCGTATCCAGCCATTGTCTTTTTATCAGGTAAACCCTGTCCAGACTGAGAAACTTTACAATATAGCACTTGACTACGCAGGGCTTACGGGAAACGAAACGGTGTGGGACCTTTATTGCGGTATCGGTACAATCTCTCTTTTCCTTGCAAAAAAAGCAAAGAAGGTATACGGTGTTGAAATCGTTCCTGAGGCAATCGAGGACGCAATTACCAATGCAAAGTTAAACGGCATAGACAATGCTGAATTTTATGTGGGAAAAGCCGAAGAAATACTTCCTGAAAAATACGATAAAGAAAATGTACATGCCGATGTTATTGTAGTTGACCCGCCAAGAAAGGGTTGTGATGAGGCGTTGCTTGACACCATGGTCAAGATGGCACCTGAGAGAATCGTGTATGTAAGCTGTGATTCCGCAACACTCGCAAGGGATCTTAAATTCCTTGTAGGAAACGGTTACGAAGTAAAGAAGGTGCAGGGCGTGGACCAGTTCTGCCACAGCGGGCATGTGGAGACGGTAGTGTTGATGGTAAACACAAAGGAAGAGTAAAGAAAAACAGTTACAGTTACCGTTAATTCTTCCAATAGAAAGTATGGAGGGGATAACAGAATGAGACTTTTAGTGGTACTTAGTCCTACAGACAAATGGGAAACAAATGCAGAATATATTAAGCTTCGGAAATTTCTTCAAAGGGACGGATATATAAGAATTGCACCGGAAGTATATATGAGAATAGTGCAAAACAGGAAAGCCTCTGAAAAACAATATATGGTAACAGGTGAGGCAGATTATCAGGAAAAAACGGTCGGGGTAAATTACCCCATTATAATATAATTATACGTATGGAAAAAGTTATGAAACAAGTAAAACTATATATAGTGGTTGAAAAAAATGTGCATAACTAGATGTAATACTTGAACGACCCTCCAGAAATGGTGCATCGTTCAGCACATCAGGGGCAGTAAGTGGTGCAAGGAATCCATATGGTGAAAAAGCCGAAGAACATGCAAAGAGATATTATGGTTTAGTTCGTAGTATGAAAACAGACGTTTCTAAAATATCTAAAGTAACAGGTATGGACGAAAAGGACATACAGGGTATTAAAGACTTTATATTCTTTGAAAAACATGATTTAGGTGGTAAGGAGTTAGAATACTTTGAACCTGATTATATGATGGCTGAATCATGGCAGAGATTGGTTGAAGGTAAGCCAGAATCACATGATATTACAATGTTGAAACATGAAATTTTAGAAAAAGAGCTAATAAAAAATGGCATGACACAAGAGCAGGCACATATAGAAGCATCAATGAAACATAACTATTCAAAGGAATCAGGTGAATATTATGCTAAAATTGAAAAATATAAAAAGGAATAATGGTATCATTTCAGCAGAATATGATCCAGAAAACAGTGGTGATTTAGGAAACATTTCTATTGATACTAAAAGCGGTAAAGTAATAGAATCAAAATTATCAAAATTTGATAATCCTTTACCAATGTATTTACATCATGCATCTAATGCATTGAAAAAAATAATGAATGAAGAAGAACCACCAAGAGAAAAAATAGTTATGTGGTATTAAAAGCGCTCCGCAGTATGCTTTTTAGAAAGAAATCAATGTGCCAAGAGATGATTATTTTTTAATAATATAAGAGATATTTAGCTTGAACGACCCTCCAGAAATGGTGCATCGTTCAACTTAGACGAAAATGGGTCAGTAGATTCAAGAGGGTTTTATGATAGTAACGGTATGAAAAACAAAGACATTCATACCAACGATTACGGAAATCCTAAATGGCATAATTATGGTATTCATGGTGAACATGCACACGATTATGAATGGAACGAGGAAGGTAGCTTGAATAATAAGACAACAAGAGAGTTGACAAAGGAAGAAAGGATAATGGTGGTATTTTATGAGCAAAAAAGAAATAGAACAAATAATTTCTGAATGTTGCAATGACTTGGTATTCATTTATAATGGTAAAAAGTCAGGGATTACATCAGAAGTCAAAAATTCTGTTCCTACATTTCAGGCGTGGCATGGTTCAAAAGTAAAAGAGTATAGCAACATTGATGATGTCATGAATGATAAGTTTTACAGTGGAAAATCAATAACGGATTTAGCTGGTAAGATAACATTTTCATTTGCTTAAAAGCATCTTGCACAATGCAGGGCGCTTTTTTAATGCACGAAAGAAGGTGAATGATATGTTTATTTGTATAGCAATCCTTTTGGTGTACTAAATTTAATAATAGGGAACTTTTGCAACAAACAGCATGCCAAAAAGTTCCCTAAATAATTCTTGATAATTAGGGAACTTTTTAATATAATATAT